>Ga0307995_1001978_pt1 | contig 12291 bp, 10 predicted proteins | sample EllFjometagen262_FD_203132 | JGI IMG/M metagenome (GOLD analysis project Ga0307995, IMG submission 203132) | Marine microbial communities from Ellis Fjord, Antarctic Ocean - #262 | ecosystem: Environmental > Aquatic > Marine > Unclassified | place: Southern Ocean | collected 2014-11-02
TTGTTTTTAAAACTTTTTGAAACAAAAGTTGATTATTTTCTAAAGTATATTGAAAATTTTCTGCTCCTTTATTAGAGGTTAATACTAATAAAATAGCATGTTTTCCTTCAAAAGACAAAAAAGGTTCTACAGCATCTCTTCCCATATAGGGAGCTACTGTTACCGAATCAACCTCATAGGTTTCAAAAAAAGATTTAGCATATCGCTTTGCAGTATTGCCAATATCACCTCTCTTTGCATCAGCGATGGTAAAGTGATTGGGATAATTAACATTTAAATACTTCATGATTTTTTGAAAAGAGACCCATCCTTCAACTCCATAGGATTCGAAAAAGGCGAGATTGGGTTTAAAAGCTACCGCATACTCCTGAGTTGCATCAATAATATGTTTTGCAAACGTAAAAATTGGATCTGCTTCTTTCTTTAAATGCTCAGGTATTTTGTCTAAATCGATATCAAGTCCCACACAAAGAAATGATTTTTTCAGTTTAATCTGCTGAACAAGGGCTTCCGTGGTCATATTACTTCTCCAGCTTCTTTGAGTTTCTCTGTATTCTGGTATAATTGAAGTTCATCAATAAGTTTTTGAACGTCTCCATTTATCACATTTGGAAGATCATATAATGTAAGTCCAATTCGATGATCGGTTACCCTTCCTTGCGGATAATTATAGGTTCTGATTTTAGCGGATCGATCCCCTGAAGAAACTAGTGAATTTCTTTTTTCTGAATCTAAAGCCAACTTTTTAGATAGCTCTAATTCATATAAACGAGAACGCAAAACCTTTAGGGCTTTATCCTTATTTTTATGTTGTGATTTTTGATCCTGACACTGAGCCACTATTCCCGTAGGTTCATGGGTTAGTCGAACAGCAGAATAGGTGGTATTTACAGATTGTCCTCCTGGGCCCGAAGAACAAAAATAATCGACACGCACATCATTCATATCTATTTCAACATCAAATTCTTCTGCTTCAGGCAATACCATAACAGTAGCAGCAGATGTATGTACACGTCCTTGTGTTTCTGTTTGAGGAACACGCTGTACTCTATGAACACCAGATTCATACTTTAAGGTTCCATATACATCATTGCCTGAAACCTCAAAAATTACTTCTTTAAAACCACCTGCTGTTCCTTCACTAGAATCTACAAAACTTACATTCCAATTATTAGATTGACAATATTTAGTATACATGCGGTAAAGATCTCCTGCAAAAATACTAGCCTCATCACCACCCGTTCCAGCTCTAATTTCAATTACCACATTTTTAGCATCTTCTGGATCTTTAGGTATAAGTAAAAATTTAATTTCCTCTTCTAGCTGAGGTAATTTTTCTTTAACAGAATCTATCTCCATTTTAGCCATAGAAATCATTTCTTCATCCTTTTCACCCTTAAGAAGCTCTTCTGCTTCTGCTTGGTTTGATAATAACATCTTGTATTGGTTCATTTTCTCAACCATTACTGAGAGGTCTTTATATTCTTTATTTAACTTAATATATCGCTTTTGATCCAGAATAATATCAGGTTGAATAATTAAATCAGTGACTTCATCGAAACGCTGTTGGATGATTTGAAGTTTTTCTATCATGATGACCCAAATTTACAAATTGTCGTGCTATTATGAGCTAGATTCTTTTGCTAAGACGATTGAATAGCGAATTTCTAATAAATCTTTCATTTTAACAAGCATAAAAGCTGGTAATGAAATTCCAAAATCAGAAGGAATTAAATTGAATGTTCCATTTAAAAGAATTTCATTTTTACTAAAAATAATAGAACTCATAATTTGTTTATTGAGTTTTTTACCATGAAATTCGAAAACACCATTAATTAACAGTGAATCTTTTATAAGTTGAAATGATTCTGAATAAAATTTAATCTCAGGAAAACTTAATGCTTCTAAAACTTCTAGAGAATGGGCATCACGTCCAGAGTTTTTACTATCAAAATCTCTCACATAAGCAAGGATAGCTAATTTATTAAAGACTAAACTGGTATTGTTGAGTAAGGCGCGACCATATAATTTTTGATTACTCCCCTCCCATTCATGTAATGTGTGTTTGCCTGAATAAGTAATTAAAGATTTTGAGGTATTAATTATCCAAGTAGTTTCTTGAGCCTGAATTGAACAAACAAGTAGAAGAAAAAATATAAGTAATTTTCTTTTTATCATAGTTAAAATTTAAATACAATTATAGCGGTAGCAAAACTTCCAACAGCAGTGTAAGCAGCAATTCGATGAATTTTTTTATTTTTATTAGCTAAAAAATTTGTTGTTACCATGGCCGAAAAATGAATAGTAGCAAGATACTTATGGGCTTTAATAGAGTTTAATCCTTTTGTTTTTTTGTTTACAAGTGGTGGTGGAGCAAAAAGCGAAAGTCCTGCACCAGTGAAATAACTAATTGAAGTTAAATTACCAACAAGTTTATGAGTTTCATATAATTTATAATTACCGTTATAAAGTTGAGATCCAATAAAACCCTGAGCTAACATACCTACTAATGTAGCATAACCTATGACCTGATGAATTTTAAGCATTTTACGACGAATTTTCAATTCACTTTCTCTTTGCTCAGTTGTTAATGGGGAAAATTTCATTTTTCTCATTAATCCTTTTTCTCCCCAAAGTAAACGTTGAGTAAAAATCATTCTATCTGGAAGCAATGAGGTATCAATTTCAGCTTCTGAACGAAGAGAACCAAATATGTCTTCTTCTTGAGAAAAAGTACTTGATAAAGTCAAGAATAGAATAAAAAAAACTAAAAATCGAAACATAATTAGACGAATGTCATATTAATAATTAAAGGTTCCATAGATTGTTTCTAACGTTAATTTGTTTTCAGGAGCAGCTTCAACACGTCCAACAATTTGTGCCTTTATATTAAATGAATCAGAGATTGATATTATCTCTTCAACTTTGTCTGGTGATACATATAATTCCATTCGATGCCCCATATTAAAAACTTGATACATTTCTCTACCTGAAGTTCCAGACTCTTTTTGAATCAAATCAAATAATGGTGGAATAGGGAATAATGAATCTTTTATAACATGGAGGTTGTTTACAAAGTGTAATATTTTAGTTTGGGCACCTCCACTACAATGAACCATTCCATGAATAGAAGTGGTACCCATTTGACTAAAAATCTTTTGAATAACCGGTGCGTAGGTTCTTGTGGGGGACAAAACTAATTTCCCTACATCCAAAGAAACCCCTTCAAGGGTACTAGTTAATTCTTTAGATCCTGAATAAATTAAATTTTCAGGCACCTTTGGATCAAAACTTTCAGGATATTTGGTAGCGAGGATTTTTGAAAAAACATCATGACGTGCAGATGTCAATCCATTACTCCCCATACCACCATTGTATTCTTTTTCATAAGTAGCCTGCCCATCAGAAGCCAAACCTACTATAACATCTCCAGCTTGAATATTCGCATTATCTATCACATCCTTTTTTGCAATTCTAGCTGTTACCGTAGAATCTACAATTATTGTTCTTACTAAATCTCCAACATCTGCGGTTTCGCCACCCGTGCTATGAATGGTTATCCCCCACTCACCTAGTTTAGAAATCAACTCTTCTGTGCCTTGAATTATAGCAGAAATTACCTCACCTGGTATATGATTTTTATTTCTTCCAATAGTGGAGGAAAGTAAAATATTTTCAGTCACACCCACACAAAGTAAATCATCAATATTCATGATAAGTGCATCTTGTGCTATTCCTTTCCAGACAGAAAGATCACCTGTTTCTTTCCAATACATGTAAGCTAAAGATGACTTTGTTCCTGCCCCATCTGCATGCATTACAATAGCATGCTCTTCACTTCCGGTAATATAATCTGGTATTATTTTACAAAAGGACTTAGGATATAGTCCTTTATCTATTTTTTTTATGGCGTTATGAACATCTTCTTTTTGTGCTGAAACGCCTCGTTGACTATACCGATCGGACATAAAATTGATTTAAACAAAATTAAAATATTTGATAAATTTTATTACCATAAAAAAAAATAGTTATTAACGAATAAACAACAATTCACGATACTTCGCTAGAGGCCATATTTGATCATCTACTGTAAGTTCTAATTTATCACACTGATATCGAATACTACTTAAAAAAGGTGAAACGCTTTTGCAATATACTAGAGCTTTTTCATGAGTATCTTTGATAATATTAGCCTCCTTTCGAGCTTTTATCATTAAAGATATCCCATTGTTAATCTCAACAATATGATTGGAAATTCTTTCTAAAATTAAAACCTGCTCGCTTGCATGAATCTTAAAGCTTGAACCATATATTTCTTTTAATCCACGTACATTTTCAATAAGAGTATTTTGGTACTTAATTGCGGTAGGAATGATATAGTTTTGTGCTAAATCACCTAGAGTTATTGATTCTATTTGTATCGTTGAGATATACGATTCTAAATCAATTTTATAGCGCGCTAAAAGTTCGTTTTCACTAAAAACACCTAAAGTTTCAAAGAGTGTTACGGATAGATCACTTATGTACGCAGGAAGAGCTTCTGGAGTGGTTTTATGATTACTTAATCCTTTCTTTTTAGCCAATGATTCTATTTTAAATTGATCATATTCTTCTTCATTAAAAATATCTTTAATAGATGTGATAGTTTCCCTTAGTGTGTTAAAAATAGCATCATCTTTTTTCATGTTTTTATTATCAATCAATGCATCTACAGAAACCTTAAATTCAATAAGCTGTTCAGTTACAATGGAATTAATAACAGTAACAGGTTTGGCACAATTTGTTTTAGACCCAACGGTTCTAAATTCAAACTTATCACCTGTAAAGGCAAAGGGTGATGTTCTATTTTTATCAGTATTATCAAGAAGAATTTCTGGAATTTTTCCAATTACATTTAACTTTAAGTCAGTCTTTTCTTTAGGTGATAATTTCCCTTTTGAAACATTTTCCAAATCTTCTAAAACTTGTTTCAAATGTTTTCCTATAAAAATCGATAACATGGCAGAGGGTGCCTCCTGCATTCCAATTCGAAGATCGTTACTAGCCGAAACTGATGAGGCTCTTAAAAGTGCTTCATGCTTTAATACTGCTGCAATAGTGTTGACAAAAAAGGTAAGGAATTGTAAATTACTCATGGGAGTTTTTCCAGGACTCAATAAATTAACCCCTTTATTTGTGTTCAACGACCAATTATTGTGTTTGCCAGAGCCGTTAATTTTTTCAAAGGGTTTTTCATGAAATAAAACGATAAAGTTATGCTGACTGGCTACTTTATTCATAACATCCATAACTAGAGCATTATGATCAATTGCCAAATTTGCAGATTCAAAAACAGGAGCCAATTCATACTGGCTTGGAGCAACCTCATTGTGCCTGGTTTTAATTGGAATTCCTAATATTTTGCATTCTTTTTCAAGAGCATTGAGAAAACGACTCACTCGAACAGGGATAGATCCAAAATAATGATCGTTTAACTCTTGACCCTTAGAAGGAACATGACCAATTAAGGTTCTACCTGTAAGTATCAAATCAGGACGTGTTAAAGCTAAACTCCTGTCAATTAGAAAATACTCTTGTTCCCATCCTAAGGTGGCATCAACCTTATTTACCGATTTATCAAAATAATGACAAATTTCTGTTGCTGCGTGATCTAATTTTTGCAATGATTTTAGCAAGGGTGTTTTATAATCTAGCGACTCTCCTGTGTAAGAAATAAAAAGAGTTGGAATACACAGTGTTGTATTATATATAAAAGCAGGAGATGTTGGATCCCAAGTTGTATAACCTCGTGCCTCAAACGTATCGCGAATCCCTCCACTTGACACATTTGAAGACGCGGGTGCTTGTTGCACTAATTGCTCTCCTTCAAACTTTTCAATTTGAACCCCTTCTGCATTTAATCCAAAAAAAGAGTCATGTTTTTCTGCAGTAGCTCCTGTTAATGGTTGAAACCAATGAGTATAATGTGTAGCTCCCTTGGCAATAGCCCATGCTTTCATAGCAGCAGCAATTTGATCTGCTAAAACTGTTAAAATAGGAGTTCCTTTGTTAATAGATTGCTCTAGTTGTTGAAAAGCTTTCTCGCTCAGGTACTGTTTAAGCTTCTGTATATTGAACACATGAGATCCAAATTCAATAGGACCTGAAGGTGAAGCGGGAACTTCAAATAGTTTTGAAGAAAGATTAGAAAGACTGTTTTTACGTAGAGTTTCCATATGAGATAAGAGGATAAATTAGACAAATCAAATATAGACAATTTGAATATTTCATGGTCAAAATCCAAAAAAATGAATAATCTTAAATTTTAACCCTAAAAAAATAGGGGGTTAATAAAAATTAAATATTGTTAATTTCTTTATTTCATTATTTCAAAGGGGGTATTGTAAAAATTTTATTTTAGCTAAAAATTATCAACTATGAGTAAAGCTAAACTTGAATATATTTGGTTAGATGGTTATGAGCCTTCAGCCAGTCTCCGAAGCAAGACTAAAATTGCAAATAATTTTAAAGGTACTTTAGAAGACTGTCCAATATGGTCATTTGATGGTTCCTCAACAAGACAAGCAGAAGGAAGTGCTTCCGACTGTCTTTTAAAGCCTGTGGCACTGTATCAAGATCCTGATCGTAAAAACGGTTGGCTGGTAATGACAGAGGTGTTAAATGCCGATGGAACACCTCATAGTTCGAATGGACGAGCTACAATTGATGACGATGACGATGATTTTTGGTTTGGTTTCGAACAAGAGTACTTCCTTTGGGATCCAGAAACCAATCTTCCTTTCGGTTTTCCTAAAGATCAAACACCTCAAGGTCAATTCTATTGTTCTGTTGGAGCTAGGAATGCTTTTGGTAGAGAAATGATTGAAGAACATTTAGACCAATGCTTAGAAGCAGGCATTAATGTTGAAGGAATTAATGCTGAAGTTGCTTCTGGGCAATGGGAATACCAGTGCTTTGCTGAAGGAGCTCAAAAAGCTGGTGACGAGATGTGGGTATCAAGGTATTTACTTGAACGTTTAGGTGAAAAATATGGCCTTGCTATTGAATGGCACCCAAAACCACTTGGAGCCACAGACTGGAATGGATCTGGTATGCACGCAAACTTTTCAAATGAAGTTCTTAGAACCTGTGGTTCTGAGGAAACTTACAGCAAAATATGTGAGGCATTCCGCCCTGTAGTGAAAGAGCATATTGAGGTATATGGAGCATTCAATGATCAACGATTAACTGGTGCCCATGAAACCCAATCTATTGATGAATTTAGTTTTGGAGTTTCTGACCGCGGTGCTTCTATCAGGATTCCCATTATGACTGTTGAAAAGGGTTGGAAAGGATGGTTGGAAGACAGAAGACCTTCTTCTAATGGTGATCCATATAAAATAGCTGCTCGTATAATTAAAACTGTAAAGTCAGCTAAGATTTAATTACAGTCAAGTAACCATAATATTAAAACATTCTAATTTTTGAATTAGGATGTTTTTTTTACTTAAACATTTGATATATAAAAATAGCATAACAGCAAAGTAGGATGGCTCCTTCGATGCGACCCAACTTCATGCGTTTAGGAATATAAGCTAAGGGTAATATTAAAACGGATATAAATATCATCCATAAGAAATCGGATTCAATTAAGTTTTGATCAAAAAAGACAATAGGTTGAATCATAGCAGTAATTCCCATTACAGCAAGAATATTAAAAATATTTGATCCAATAAGATTTCCTAATGAAATAGCTTTTTCTTTCCTAAAAATCGCTACTAAGGATGCTGATAATTCTGGGATACTAGTACCTATAGAAATAATTGAAATACTAATGATACGCTCACTAATACCTATTTCTTGAGCCAAAGAAACAGAACCTTTTATTAACATTTCAGAGCCCAACCACAAAGCAATACCCCCTCCAAAGAATAACAATAGAATAACTTTTTTATTTGAAACTTCCGAAACCAAACTACTGTCATCAACTATATTATTTTTCTGTAAGAAAAGTAAAAATATAAGCACTGCTATCAAAAGAGTAAATAATATAAAACCTTCATTAATAGTTAAATTATTATTCTTAGTAAAAAAATAAAAAATCATTGTTGACAAAAACATAATTGGCCAATCTATTCTAAAAAAATTTTTAGTGACTATAATTGGCTCAATTAAAATTACTATCCCTAATACCAAAGCTAGATTTGCTATGTTTGAACCTATTACATTGCCCATGGCCAAATCAGGGTGACCCATCAAAGCAGACTTTATACTTACTATAAGTTCTGGAGCTGATGTTGCGAATGAAACAACAGTCATTCCAATTACAATTTTGGGAATGGAGAGATTAATTGATAAAGCCACAGCTGCTTTTAAAAGCCAATCACCTCCTTTGACAAGAATAAGTAATCCGAAAAAAATTGCTATGTAATCCATCTTTAAATAGATCAACAAGATACCATCTTCTTTCTAAAATTCTTTTTAATTTATAAAAAATCAAATTAAGAAACACTTTGGTGAAAAAAGAAAAGTAATGTTCATTTAAGAATCTCTAAACAAGAGAAAAAAAAATACAATAAAATAGCTAACGACATTGGCTTAACATTAAGCGCATTTACACGATACGGTATGGCAAAAACAAGTGGAATTATTAATCAAGTTAAAAAAGAATTCTAATGGAACAGATAACTATTTAAATACCATAAAATAAATACCAAGACATAGAAGATGTTTAAAACCAACTAACCATTACTATAAAGGATAATGAGGTTCTCTAAAAAATAGAGTACTACTTTTTATTATTGTTTCATTGAAAGACCAAACCAAATAACACCAAAACCACCAATCATCATTAATACTGCAATTGATTTTAAGAAAATTATATTTTTCATAGTCTAAAGATAATTTAAACAGCAGAATAACAAAAAATAAATCCTACTGCAATACTACCGGATTGAATTTATAATAACATTTCTGCCAGACTTCCCTATAAGACGGGTCTGGCTGTTTTGTGCTAGTTAAATTTCGTTAAAAACTCAGGATAAGTTAATACACAGCTTACATTAGGTGTATAAAAAAAGCTCCCATTCCTGAGAGCCTTAGTGAAGCACGAGAGATTCGAACTCCCAATCGCTACATTCGTAGTGTAGTGCATTATCCAGTTATGCTAGTGCTCCATTAATATTTACTTTTTGTCTTTAATTTTGTCTTCAATTATTTACTCTTTTCTTTATTAATAGTACTCAGCAGCTCTTTACCGTGTGAGCCTTAATCAAGTGCGCCATTCAATTGCGCTACGAGGATTATGTATTGATTGTCAATAAGTTAGATAGTACTTAAACCTTATGTTTATATTAAAAGTTCTTAAATGATATCTTTTCTTGCTTATTGGTTGGCAAATATAACATCCTTTTTAGGAAATCCTATAGAATTTTAGATTGTCTTTAAAAGCCAATAAATGAATATAGTATTGCTTCCATATCTATATTAGTATGATTGGCGGGATAAAGGATTTTATTCTTATAATCTCTTACTGTTAACATTGTCAAAATATGGTCATTACCTGAGATAAACGTCAATTAACCTATCTGATTTATTTTGTGCTTAAGTTTAGTAATCTTCAACTTTCTCCACCACGTCTTATTTTCTTCATTTTGATCTTCAGATCTATGGATTTTTTTATTTAGTTTATTAATCTTTTTTTTTAGGTATGATTTATCAACTTTTTTCATGGCGTTTGTTTTAAGATTCACACTAATATAAGAAAACGTCACTAAAGTTAATTAATGACGTAGTATTTTTGAATGTTTGGTTTTCTTTAAATATTTTAATCTCTAATTAGGTGAGCTTAAAGATGGCAAAAGTCTCTGGTAGTGAGACATATTTTCTGATGTAGAAAGCTGAACATTTGTTGAATCATCTTCATATGAATCTTTTCCATATAATTCTTCATATTTTTCTACAACTTTTGGAAATATTTTAGAATTTTCTTCTTGCATTGACGAAAAGTCTTCATGATGGTATCTTACTTGAACCCAAGCACCATTGCAACCAGATTGACAAGTTAATACTCCTACCCTATTTTTCCATCCAGCCAGTTTTAAAGCTTTTGTTAATCTTATTCTATATCTCCAAAAATCTTTTTCTTTACCAGGAATAAGTTTATACAATAAAACTCTCCTGTGATTTAACCTTTTGTAATCATCTGGAACATAAGTAGCATCTTTATTTACCGACCAAAACCTATTAGCCAAAGGAGTGTGAAGTTTACCAGTATTTTTCCACCAAAAATCAAGTTCCTCTTTACTAACTGACTTATCAAATTCCCCAATGTTATCAGCAATTTGAATTCTATAAAGATTATTTGCTTGAGGACCTGATATTATTTCAAAAGTGGAAAACCTTGAAGAGCCTTCTTTAGAATTAAACATTTTTGTTTTTTCAGCTACAGCAGACTTCATTTTATCGAGATTTAATGGATCGATATCTAAAACTCTTCCCTGTATTATTTGTCCATAGTTATAGAAAAAGACTAGTAAAAAAAATAGTGATAATAATTTTTTCATTTTGAATTGAGTTATGATTAATAAATTCAAACATAGAAATATTTGTAGAGAATCACAAATTCCCAAACTTATTGACTAGGACATTACTAGGTTAAGAAAATTCTCTGAAGTATATTCTACAAAAATTACATGAGAAGAAAACTATGATGAGTTTTCCATTAAGATTATGGAACTCGTCTCTTCGCTTGAATAATTATCATACCGCCAAGGGATCCCGAGATTATTAAAATTAATTAGTACCATTAAAACAACAAAGATTTATGGTATTAGAAGAATATCTATAAGATAATAAAGGAACTGGTTTTCTTGTTGTTAATATTTTTTTATTCTAAAATATCTGAAAGATTTTTTCTGAAAAAAAATATATGATTTCAGATATTTAATCGTTTAAATATAGAAGGATTCTTTGCGCCTTTTTGTGTGAATTCAACGCTGTCTTGACTGATTATTTTAAAAACATTTAAAGTCCCTTCGCCTACAAACTCCCATGTAATTGTCTGAGCCTCCCCATCTCGTTTTAAAACAAGATAATCCAAGGCTGGAATAAAAGGTGCATCTTTTGTAGTCAGATAGGCTTTCACATTCAAAAATTCAATGCAAATCTCTCCTCCTGAAACTTCAGTTTCACCACACCATTTTCCCCCAATAAGAAAATCTGGATCTATTTTGGATTCCGTATTAGCATTACAACTAAATAATAGAAATATGAGAAGTGCCAATGAAATATTTTTCATTAATAATAATTTAGAAATCAAATATAATAAATACTGTAATGTATCAAAGATTTTTTTTTAAGTAAAATAAGAGTAATAATATTACTTATTCTCAGCGTTGAGTAATAAATGATTTTATACGAAAAAAGTGAAGGCGTCAAACCTATTCAATTTAAAATGAGCGATAATTACCACTTAAAAATGCATTGGCTTCTTCTTCTTTAAAACGAGCTTTTTCATTATCCCAATGAAGTATTTTCTTAGGGAAACGCCCCGCTATAACTCCTAATAAAATCGTTTCTGTAAGTCTTGCTGAATATGAAAAAGGTGCTGAGGCTTTGTCAGTTCCAAGACAGGCATCTACAAATTGATGATAATGCTTGGGAGCATCTCGCTCATAGTCATTTTTATTATTCCCTAAACTATTATATGGATCAAATGCTGAAACATCTATTTCCTTATATTCACCATCCACAATTAAGCGTGGCAATTCCATGAAATGAGGTAATAATAAACGCCCTTTTTCGCCAATAAACATAGCCCCTTGTAATGGAAGTTTATCTTTCTTGGGAAGCTTTAAATCTTTATGTTTTTTTGGAGCACCAGGACCGTCAGACCATATCCAAGTAAGAGTATCGTCTGTAAAATTAGTTCCAGGAAAAGTATAAGTAACATTATTGTTTTCCGGGAAACCAAAACCATTTGGTTTACGGCAATTATTTGTTATTGTCAATGGCACACCAAGCGCAAGTGCATTATATGGTGTGTCAAAAATATGAACTCCCATATCTCCTAAAGTCCCACAGCCATAGTCAACAAGTTTTCGCCAATTTCCGGGATGGTAAACTGTATCTTTATATGGTCGCTCTGGAGAAGTCCCTAACCATAAATCCCAATCTAAATGTTCCGGAACTAAATCTTCACCTTTTGGTTCTGGGCCATCGTAACCCCAGTTTTTTGGAGACCATGCCCTTACAGTATGGACTTTTCCAATTATACCTGATTGAATTAGAAGAGTCGCTAATTTATAATCA
>Ga0307995_1001982_pt1 | contig 12274 bp, 12 predicted proteins | sample EllFjometagen262_FD_203132 | JGI IMG/M metagenome (GOLD analysis project Ga0307995, IMG submission 203132) | Marine microbial communities from Ellis Fjord, Antarctic Ocean - #262 | ecosystem: Environmental > Aquatic > Marine > Unclassified | place: Southern Ocean | collected 2014-11-02
TTTTTTGCATAGTCTAGTTTCTAGCGGGAATGCCGCAGAGTCAATCAATGGGAGGGAAGAGGATACAGTTAACGCTCTTCGCATGTTCTAGATTCTAGCGGTCAAGCTGCTAGGCTGTCATTCTCAATTTGCATAGATTGCCGTCTTCTCGTCGAAATTTGCTTAAGAAGTTCTTAGATTGAGAAAATATTCGCTTGGGGTGGTCTGTTGACTACCGCACCCTTGGATTTTTCCTAGCTAATCAAAGATAATCAGCTGCAGTTTAGCTGGGTTAGTGCCACTATCTGCTAGAAATTTAGTGCACAGATGACGATGGAATACACAGTACGCCACAGCAATCAGGCGTAACCGATGAAATAGAGGGAATAGTTGTGAGAAGTATCGAAAAGATTAATCGTATTGTTTGTGTGGCTTCAGGTAAGGGTGGGGTCGGAAAATCAACAACCGCTGTGAATCTAGCGTTGGCCCTGTCCAAGCTGGGGCGCAAAGTTGGCATCTTAGATGCGGATATTTATGGGCCTAGCTTGCCTTTGATGATGGGAGTCCCTGATGGCACGCGACCAAAAATCCATGATAAGAAATTCATGCTGCCGTTGTTGGCCCACGGCATAGAATGTAATTCCATGGGTTTTTTAGTCGATCAGAAAACAGCGATGGTGTGGCGCGCCCCAATGATTATTTCTGCTTTCAACCAGATGCTGAATGATACGGCCTGGTCCGAGCTGGATTATTTGATCGTCGACATGCCTCCGGGCACCGGCGATATACAACTGAGTCTCGCACAGTCGGTTAAGGTGAGCGGTGCGGTTATCGTCACGACGCCTCAGGATGTTGCCTTGTCTGACGCCCGCAAGGGAATAGAAATGTTCAAAAAGGTAGATGTTCCTATAGTGGGCGTAGTGGAGAATATGAGCAGCCATACCTGCACTAATTGCGGGCATGAAGAGGCTATCTTTGGCACTGGCGGTGGGGACTCGCTGTCGGCGGAATACGGTGTTGAGGTTATAGGCCGTTTGCCTTTGGATTTAACCATCAGAGAAACAACGGACGCAGGCAATCCTGTGGTAGCATCGCAACCGGACCACGCTGCCACCAAGGCTTATATTGAATTGGCCAAAAATGTTGAGCAGCAGTTGTTAGCATCAGCGCCCTCTAATAGCGAGGGTCTAACGATTACAATAAGCGACGATTAGTAGACGCAATAAAGTCAGCATTGAGACTTAGTGAACATAACACTAGTGGGGTATTACATTGGACGCGGTTAATGATTTTCTGATTTTTTTAGACGGCTATTTGGGAGGCGCGCTTTGGTTTCCAGCCTTGCTTCTCTCCACCGGTATCTTCTTTACAATCTATCTGGGGTTTCCTCAGGTACGCTATTTTAAACACGCTATAGGTATAACTACAGGCAAGTTTGATAAGGATGGAGCGCAGGGTGATACGACGCATTTCCAGGCGTTAGCAACGGCGCTATCGGGTACTGTCGGAACCGGCAACATCGGCGGCGTGGCTTTGGCTTTGCACCTTGGTGGCCCGGCTGCGTTGTTCTGGATGTGGATGACCGCATTCTTCGGAATGACCAGCAAGTTTGTAGAGGTAACGCTCTCTCACAAGTACCGTACCAAGACCGCTGATGGCACCATGGCGGGCGGTCCTATGTACTACATGGAGAAGGGTCTCAACGCGAAGTGGTTAGCGATCCTATTCGCGATTGCCACGGTGTTGAGTTCATTTGGAACTGGCAACCTGCCACAGATTAATAGTATCGCCGCGGGTCTGGAGAGCACATTCGCTCTTGAGCCTATTGTTACCGCCAGCGTACTGTCGGTGTTATTGGCTCTGGTAATTATTGGCGGCATCACGCGCATCGCAAAAGTGGCAGCGACTATCGTCCCCACCATGGCAATCATCTACCTCGTGGGTGCTTTCGCTGTAATAATACCGAACATCGCGAATATCATCCCTTCTTTCGTCTCTATCTTTGCTGACGCGTTCACTGGCTCCGCGGCTGTGGGCGGCTTTCTTGGTGCCACGTTCGCCTATGCGTTCGACCGAGGTGTAAACCGAGGATTGTACTCGAATGAGGCTGGTCAGGGGTCTGCTCCTATCGCTCACGCCGCGGCTAAAACTGATGAGCCTGCCGATGAAGGCATGGTGTCCATCCTTGAGCCTTTCATCGATACGATCGTCATCTGTACGATCACCGGACTGGTGATTCTCTCATCTGGGGTATGGAAGGAAAAATTCGACAACGAGTTTCAACGCGCAGATATGAGGTTTGTAGCTGGCACCTTTGAGGAATCGAATGCAGAGGATACGGCTCAGCTGTTTTCCTACCTTAATGGTGGTGAATCTGAAGCGAGTAGTTTCTCTGGTGATATTTCTCTATTGGAGGGGCGCGTCGCCGACAGCAATCAGGATTTTACGCTGTTGAATTCAAGATCCTTTGCCGAGGATGTCCTCTATTCTAGAGATGGAGAGCCTATCACCGGCGAAGTCTCTGTGTCTGAAGGCAGGCTGGATGATACTGATGTGGAGGTATCCGGTAAATCGTTACTGCATTCTGTTCCGCTAACGACGATGGCCTATACGAAAGGTCTGTTTGGGGATTTCGGTAAATATATTGTTTCTATCGGTCTTATGCTGTTTGCGTTCTCGACCGCGATTGCCTGGTCGTATTACGGAGATCGTGCCATGACTTACTTGCTAGGGCCGAAATCGGTGCTGCCGTATCGTGTGGCATACGTAATGGGCTTCTTCTATGCGGCGCTGGCGGATACGACTATCGTGTGGAACATAGCACTTATCACGATCGTATTGATGACTGTGCCGAATCTGATAGGCATGTTGTTCATGCACAAAGAGATGAAGCAGACAGTGGAGAAGTACTGGGAAGAAACCGATCACGGTAAGCAGGAGACGTAAGATCTAGGAATTAAGGACGCCTCATAAAAAAGGGCCGCAGTGGGTAGCACTGCGGCCCTTTTTGTTACTGTTATCTGCAAATTATTTCTAGCGAGGAATCGCCTCACCAGGCAGCCGGATATTCTCCACGATTTCTTGCACTTCGGCTGGTGGCTCCGGCGTGAATTTAGCCACGGCCAGCGCGACCACCAAATTTGCGATTGTGCCTAGAGAGCCTATTCCTTCTGGTGAAATCCCAAAGAACCAATTATCAGCACTGTCTGCCGCTGGGTTGATAATCTTGAAGTAGATAATATAAGCCGCAGTAAAAGTAAAACCGACTACCATACCGGCGATAGCCCCTTCCTTATTCATGCGCTTCTGGAAAATACCTAGGACGATGGCAGGGAAGAATGACGCTGCAGCAAGCCCAAAGGCGAAGGCGACTACCTGTGCCACATAGGCAGGCGCATTGATCCCGTAGTAACCCGCAATCAGTACTGCAACGAGGATCGATAGCCGCGCGCAAGCAAGTTCTTGCTTCTCCGTAATAGTGGGCATGAAGGTTCGTTTCAGCATGTCATGCGCCACCGAGGTCGAGATGACTAGGAGTAAGCCTGCTGCCGTCGACAAAGCAGCGGCAAGCGCTCCTGCAACTACCAGCGCTATGACCCAGGGGGGCAGCTCCGCAATCTCAGGATTGGCGAGAACCATGATGTCTCTATTTACATTTAACTCGTTAGTCTGGGGGTCACCTACATATTGAATGATGCCATCGTTGTTCTTGTCATCGAAGGTGATGAGTCCGGTGTCTTCCCATTTACTGAACCATTCCGGCATTGATACATATTCTGCATTGCTGACTGTATTGATGAGATTGGTGCGAGCGAAAGCGGCAACCGCGGGGGCAGTCGTATACAGGATTGCGATAAAAACCAGCGCATAACCTGCTGACTTCCGCGCATCTCTCACGCTAGGTACAGTAAAGAAGCGAATGATTACATGGGGCAGTCCAGCAGTGCCGAACATCAATGCGGCGGTTATGAAGAACACGTCTTGGGTACTGCGTTGGCCTTCTGTGTAGGTTGCAAATCCAAGTTGTTCGCTAAGGCCATCGAGTCTATCCAGCAGGTAACCGCCGCCATAGGCCTCGGTGAGTTCAGAGCCGAAACCAATCTGCGGTACGGGTTGTCCGGTCATCATGATGGAGATGAATATCGCCGGGACCATGAAAGCGAAAATCAAAACACAGTACTGAGCAACCTGAGTGTAAGTGATGCCTTTCATGCCACCTAGAACGGCATAGAAGAACACAATCGTCATGCCGATGAGAACGCCAGTTGTAAAGTCGACCTCAAGAAAGCGAGAGAACACGATGCCGGCGCCCTGCATCTGGCCGCAAACATAAACAAAGGAGACAGAGATGGCGCAGAATACGGCGATTAGCCTGGCAGTCTGAGAGTAGTAGCGATCACCGATAAAATCCGGCACAGTAAATTTGCCAAATTTTCTCAAATAAGGTGCTAAGAGGAGGGCGAGCAAAACATAGCCGCCGGTCCAGCCCATTAGGTAGAATGTGCCGTCTCTGCCTAGGAAGGAGATGAGTCCAGCCATGGAGATAAAGGACGCGGCCGACATCCAATCTGCGGCTGTTGCCATGCCATTTGCGAGCGGTGTAACTCCGCCTCCGGCAACATAGAATTCCTTAGTGGAACCGGCTCGAGACCAGATAGCGATGCCAATGTAGAGAGAGAAGGAAAGAAAGACGAAAAGGTAAGTCCATGCTTGTACGCTCATTGTGACTCCTCCTGAGCCGGTTTCGCGCTCTCGCTGGAAGAATCAAGATTGTACTTGTCGTCTAGCTTATCCATGGCACGGATATAGATAAGAATGAGTGCCACGAAGACAAAGATCGAGCCTTGCTGTGCAATCCAGAAGCCTAGTTTAAAGCCGCCGAATCGAATCGTATCTAGCGCGTCGACAAATAGAATCCCGCAGCCGAAAGAAATGAAGAACCAGACAGAGAGAAGGGAGAGCACTAAGCGGATATTAGCTTTCCAGTAAGAATGTGCGCTTGAGTCAGACATGGGCATTCTCTTGTTGTTATTGTAGTACTGCCCGCGCTCTAGCTGAGCTCGTGTAGTCTCTTAATTGGCAAAGAGCTTATCACCTAATGGAGAGACCGTAAACGTTGATAAATACAATCAAATCCCCCTGTCCTCGGGCAGAACAGGCACGCTTTTTTGGCTCGAATAGCAGCGCTAAAATTAGCTGCCGATTTTCTGCTGCAGGTAATTTTGTAGCTTGATCTTGAACTTTGTGCGACTCGTGTCCGTTGCGCGATTGTGTTCGCGATAGAGCTGGCGCATGGTTTGTCGTTCGAGTTGAGGGTATTGTTCCAGCGCCGCATTTATTTCTGCATCGCCAGATTCTAATATGGCCTCGCACAACAGCTTAACCGCAGAAGGTTTTTTTTTCTTTCTTAGGTGGCCATTTTCCAGGTTGTCTATGGCTTTGATTATCGCTTCATAGTCGAGATCACGCATCAGCTTGCCGATGAATTGTAGCTGACGACGTCGTGCTCCATGGCTATTGGGTAGGCGATTGTATTCTTCGATAGCAGATATCAATACTTCATTTAACGGCAGCTTTCTCAAGACGGCAGAGCTGTAGGTGGTCAGCTTCTGACCGAGTTGCTGCAAATCGGTAGCGTCTTGCTTGAGCTGTGTCTTGCTCGGTAGATCGGACTCTGTATTAGGTTCAAATTTCATAATTTTATAAGTAAATAGGGCTTTTATAAGTAAAAGAGCTGTGCCAAACCGAGGAACACAAAAAAGCCAACCGAGTCGGTTATTGTGGTTAGTGCGACGGATCCAGCAAGGGCTGGGTCGACCTTAATGCGATTTAGAAATAGTGGAAGATAGGCTCCGGCCAGAGCGGCTACCACGAGATTGATCATCATGGCTGCAGCTATAACTAAGCTCAGGAGTATGTCTGCGTACCAGGCGAAGGTAATTGCTGCGATAACGATCGCCCATGCGGCCCCGTTCAAGCCGGCCACGCCAAGTTCTCTCACTAATAACCAGCGGCTATTAGACTCGCTGATGTGTCCAAGGGCAAGGCTTCGGATAACTAGCGTGAGAGTCTGTGTGCCAGCTACACCACCCATATTGGCAACGATGGGCATGAGCACGGCGAGGTAGACAACCTGATCGAGGGTGTCTTGGAAGAGAAAGATTACACCGGAGGCTAAAACAGCCGTCATGAGATTCACGCCTAGCCAAAGGGCGCGGCGTCTCGCGGTTTTCAGAATGGGAGCAAAGCTATCGTCTTCTTCATCGAGACCAGCCATGCTCATCAACGCATGTTCGGCGTTGTCCTTGATGACATCCACAACATCATCGATTGTGATACGACCGACAAGTTTTCCAGACGAATCGACAACGGGAGCGGATACCCAATCGTGTAGCTCGAACAATTGCGCTACCTGAGTTGCGTCCATATCGACTGGTATGGCATCGATATCTTCGCGCATTATGTCTCTAACAGTTGTATTCGGATCCGAAACTAAAAGTTTTCGAAGTGGCAGTATGCCTAAGAACTTGTCCTCCCGGTCTACTACAAGGATATTGTCTGTCATCTCAGGGAGGCTTTCGTGGCGCCGGAGATAACGCAGCACGAGTTCCAGAGTGTGGCTGCGGCGCACGGTGATCGTATCCGTGTTCATTAAACCGCCAGCGGTGTCTTCATTGAAAGATAAAATCGATTCGACACGCTGCCGGTCTTGTTCATCCATCGCTCGTAATACTTCTACGGTTACCTGGTTGGGCAGTTGCTGCAAAATGTCAGCCAGGTCGTCGGTTTCTAGACCCGCGGTGAGTTTGACAACTTGCTGGGCATCTAGCTCACTGAGAAATTCGGATTGGAGGTCCTCGTTAAGATCTTGTAGGACCTCACCCTCGGCGGCTTTGTCGATTAACTGCCAGAGGACGTTACGCGTCTTCGGGGGAGAAGATTCAAGAAGATGTGCAATGCCTGCGCTAGGCAGCGATTTTAAAAGCTGCCGAACCTGATAAAGGGAGCCGCTGTCCAGCGCTTGATTAAGTTCAAGTGCGACAGTTTCCTGAGATAGAGATTCCTTGGCTTGAGACATCGTATTGCTTGGCCCTATGCTCAGTTTGAGGTTCGCTAAGTGAGTGCGAATCCGGCTCAAATGGCAAGCGATAGTGGCAGGCGTCGTTAGCGCCAACTCGAGATCGCGTAATACTACAGCCAAACGCAGTCTAATAGAACTTAAACAAGCTTGGGAGAATGGCTATGTCTGTGATTTTCGAGAAGGCAGGGGCAAAAGGGAGAGTCTAAGGGGGGGGATTGCTATTCGGGCTCGTCAAAGCGATTTTGGATCAGGGCGAGTATGGCGGACATGGCTTGCTCTTCATCGGGGCCGTCGACTTCTATCGAGAGCTCGCTGCCCTGAACTGCAGCGAGCATCATTAGCGAGAGGATACTTTTTCCGTCGACCATTTTTTCATGGCCGATCTGGATCGCGCTTTTCAAAGTGCCAGTTAGCTCTACTAACTTGGCCGCGGCTCGCGCATGCAATCCGGCTTTGTTAATAATTGTAGTCGTTGCTTTTAGCATGTCTTGTTTTGAATCGTGTCGCCTAGGTCGTCTTTGCTATCAACCAAGATCGCGATGACGTATTTGCACGTTCTTGATCTTGGATGAAAAGTACTTTTTCAACTTCTCGCCAATGTAGACAGAACGATGTTGGCCTCCGGTGCAGCCTACAGCAACGGTGATATAACTGCGATTATTGCTTTCATACTTCGGCAGCCATTTCTCCAAGTAATCTCTTATGTCATCGGTCATTTCCTGAACCTCTTCTTGAGAGTCGAGAAATTTAGCAACATCGACGTGAAGTCCGCTCAGCGATCGAAGTGCTATGTCCCAGTAAGGATTGGGTAGGCAGCGAACATCATAGACCAAATCCGCATCTACAGGGACGCCGTTTTTAAAACCAAACGATTGGAATAACAGTGCCATTCTAGTTTCGTTGTTCTCCAGCAGGCGGTTCTTTACTAAATCCCTTAGTTGATGAAGGGACATGTTGCTGGTATCGATAACGAAGTTTGCCATCATGGAAATCGATTTGAGCAGTGCTGATTCGATATCGATTGCTTCGCACAGGTCGGTAGACTCGTTGCTTAAAGGATGTTTACGACGACTCTCGCTGAATCGCTTCAGCAGGGTTTGGCTGTTGGCGTCGAGGAATATAATCTCTGTGGGTAATTCTCTGGCCTGTAATTCGCTGATTATTTCAGGCGCTTGTTGTAAGTCAGCAGAAATATTACGGGCGTCAATACTGACGGCTACATTGGGAAGGTTGGTATCGTCATTGCTGATACGATCCGCAAGGGCTGGCAGTAAGCTAGCGGGTAGATTATCGATGCAATAGTAGCCCCGATCCTCAAGGATATGCAGTACTGTACTTTTTCCGGAGCCAGATCTGCCGCTGATTATGGTTAGCTTCATTAAAGTCAACCCGTTGGTAAGGCGTTGCAGTGTTAATAAGCCTCAGGTGAATGCAGAGGCTCTTAGTAAGTGATCGCAATATTGTACAAATCTTCGCGATCGTTAGTATGCCGTATAGTGAAGCAAAAATCCTCGTCATTGAATAAAGTGGCGAGCTCGGCGAGAGTGCGGACGTGTTCATCGTTCTTTTCACGAGGAACGAGCAAGACAAACAGTATATCCACCGGTTTGTTGTCTAAAGAGTCAAAGTCAACGGGCTGATCAAGGGTTATTAACGCCCCAATAATATTTTCGCAAGGAGCGAGCCGGCAATGAGGAATGGCTATGCCATTTCCCAGTCCCGTCGTACCAAGCTGTTCGCGAGCCATTAGTGCATCGAACACCTCGGCGGCCTCCAATGAGTCAATGTTTTCTGAAACGATCTCGCTAATCTTGGTTAGTATTCTCTTCTTACTTACGCCTTCGATTCGGCAGTGACAGCGTTCAGGGCTAAGTATGTCTTCCAATTGCATTGCTGTACGTTCTCTAGTTTGCGGTGATTGGTGATTGTTGTTTTGGGTAGAGCTTCTGATTCGGTTGTTTAGCTAGACAGTCGTTTGCGTTCGTTAGAAGGCGGAATAGAGAGCGACTCTCTATATTTGGCAATTGTACGCCTAGCCACATTGATACCTTTCTCTTCTAAGAGGCTGGTTATCTTGCTGTCGCTCAATGGCTTCTTTGTATTCTCCACAGCGACCAGCTTACGTATTAGCGCGCGAATTGCCGTGGAGGAGCACTCTCCGCCACCCTTGGTGGAAACATGGCTCGAGAAGAAGTATTTTAACTCGAAGATGCCTCTGGGCGTGTGCATGTATTTCTGAGTAGTGACGCGCGAAATTGTTGATTCGTGCATGCTAACTGCCTCGGCGATATCATGGAGCACTAACGGCTTCATTGCTTCTTCGCCATACTCGAGAAAACCCTTTTGGTGTTCGACTATGCGCGTAGAGACCTTCATCAAGGTTTCGTTACGACTTTGCAGGCTCTTGATGAACCACTTGGCCTCCTGCAAATTGTTGCGCAAATAATTATTATCGTCGCTGGTGTCGGCGCGCTTTACCAAAGAGGCATAACCGTTGTTGATGCGTATTTTTGGTGCTGTCTCGGGGTTTAGCTCGACTTTCCATTTTCCTGAAGTGTTGTCCTTGCTTACGATTACGTCTGGCACGACATAGCTGGTTGAAGGCGGGCAGATACTCGATCCTGGCCTAGGATTCAAGCTCTCTACAATGGTAATTGCTTCGCTTAACTCGCTTTCCTTAAGCTTCGTTCGTCGCATGAGCTGCGCGTAGTCTCTATTGCCTAGGAGGTCTATATGCTCGCTAATCACCAGCTTAGCATTGCTAACGGCTTTCGCACTCTCTGGAGAATCGATCTGCGCAAGCTGCAGCATGAGGCATTCGCAGAGGTTTCTGTAACCGACGCCAATAGGATCGAATTGCTGGATGCGGTGGAGAACGGCGAGGATCTCATCTATTTCTATTTCTAAGTCGCTATCGAAGCCGCTGTGTATGGACTCTAGATCGACAGTGAGCATGCCGTTGCTATCGATCGCATCGATAATTGCGAGCGCGATCGAAGAGTCCTTTTCAGACATATGGGTCAGATTGAGCTGCCACAGAAGGTGGTCTTGTAGTGTGCTTTCGACACTGGTGCGAGACTCAAAGTCCGTGGAGTCTCCATCGAAGGAGCTTGATTGTGACGAAGTGCCTGGGTAGATGTCATCCCAATGTGTATCCACGCCAAGGTCGCTGGGGATATCATTTTGCCAATCGTTGTCGTTGCTATTTAATTCGGCGTGGTCTTGAGTAGTCGTACCAGATTCCGCGTCTGCTGCTGCTTTCGGGTCAGTAGGGGTAGAACCATCTGCCGGGGTTGGGGTTTCATCTTCTTCGCTATTTTCGATTAGCTCCAACATCGGGTTTGATTCAACCGCTTGGTGAATTTCTTGCTGAAGGTCGAGTGTTGAGAGCTGCAGAAGTCGAATAGCCTGCTGCAGCTGAGGAGTCATGGTCAGTTGCTGACCTAGCTTGAGCTGAAGCGAAAGTTTCATGAAGAATGCATCTTAAGGCCGAGAGGAGAAATTAGTAATATTTTGAGACTCTTGGAGTCGAGTAGCTGCACAATAACGCATTTGATTATAGCAAGATTCATGCCTGCTTTGCATAGCCTTTTCGGTATGGATTTGGGGGTCGCTTTGCAGTAAATTTTTGCAATTAATTGTGAATTTTTGAGGGGGATTGATGCTGAGATTGCGAGCTCGCTCGCGCTAGCACTGAACTATATTTGAAACTGATCGCCAAGGTAAACTTCTCTAACTTTTTCATTTGAAAGAATGGCTGCTGAATTTCCTTCGGCGATGATTTGTCCTTCGCTCACGATATAGGCTTTTTCGCAAATGTCTAAGGTCTCACGAACATTGTGATCAGTCAGGAGTATTCCGATGTTGCGCGCCTTGAGATGTTGAATAATTTGTTTTATATCGCTCACGGAAATTGGGTCCACTCCGGCGAATGGTTCGTCCAGCAAGATGAATTTTGGATCAGTGGCCAGCGTCCGTGCAATCTCTGTTCGTCTGCGCTCACCGCCAGAAAGGCTCATACCCTTATTGTGCCGAATATGCTGTATGTTGAACTCTTTGAGAAGCGATTCCAGTTTTTCTCGCCTCTTGGCGCTACTAAGTTCTTTGCGCGTTTCTAAAATTGCAAAAATATTATCTTCGACACTCAGTGTACGAAAGATGGAGGAGTCTTGTGGTAAATAGGCGAGACCATGGCTGGCTCGTTGATGCATGGGGGCATCTGTGATGTCGTCGCTTCCAAGTAGTACCTTTCCCTTATCGGCAGCTACTAGCCCTACGATCATATAGAAGCAGGTGGTCTTGCCGGCTCCGTTGGGACCTAACAGTCCTACTATTTCACCCTGACGTATCGAAATGGAGACGTCGCGTACGACTTCTCTGTTCTTATAACTTTTAGCTAGGTTTTTCGCTTCTAACATATGCTTATCAATTCGAGGTGTTAAACGCGCCGCTGCAAGGGCCCTGTGTATCACGGATGAGATCTTGCTCGGCGATGTAAACGATCGCGCTGCATTTGAAATTGGAGGTAGGTGATTCTATAACTGCCTCTCCAATGAGTTCGACTACACTACTTCCATCGCCTTCGTCTGTGTAAAACGAGATGCTATTGCTCGACCCCTTCACCGGTTCATCGTTAGAATCAAGCTGCTGTTCATAGTACACCGGCGTGCCGAGCACAGTAACCTTGCTGACTTCTCCGCTGCTGATTATGCTTTCGATTGTGGCCGTGTCCCCGCGAATTACCATAGTGCCTCGCGTAATTATAACGTTGTCAGACATCTCCATTAGGCGAATATCGCCTTCGATACTCATGTGCGAACCGCCCTGTGCACTAAACAATAATTCCTGATCCTTATCGGCCTCTAGCGAGAAAGAACTTGTACTGGACAGACAGCCAATGATGATCGCGGCCAGCCTCAATGGCGAGCTGCCGCTAGTTTGTTGCTTGTTCATACCGGCCTCTAATCTCACGCAGGAAGTTGATTTCGTCAGTTCTAAGCTTAGCTATCATTCCTATAGACGATTGTTGTAGCGCTGAAGTTACAATTGATACCGGCTGATCAGTCTCTAGGATTGCTGATTCCGTGTTCAGTGTTAAGAATTCGGTGGACATCATTGTTGTATTGCCAGACTCATCGAGGCTGTAGACTCGAACATTACCGAGTAGCTCTATCCTTTCAAGTGCTTCGTCGGCAGTCGTTTCGGCGGCAGGGA
>Ga0307995_1001989_pt1 | contig 12241 bp, 9 predicted proteins | sample EllFjometagen262_FD_203132 | JGI IMG/M metagenome (GOLD analysis project Ga0307995, IMG submission 203132) | Marine microbial communities from Ellis Fjord, Antarctic Ocean - #262 | ecosystem: Environmental > Aquatic > Marine > Unclassified | place: Southern Ocean | collected 2014-11-02
ACGGCATTGGGTGTTACAATCGGTACTGAAGAGGATAGTAAAGCATTAAATTTAGAAAAATTAAGATATCACAAGGTGGTCATTATGTGTGATGCTGATGTTGATGGAAGTCATATAGCAACTCTTATTCTGACTTTCTTTTTTAGATATATGAAAGAATTAATTGAAAATGGAAACATTTATATTGCTACGCCTCCTTTATATTTAGTTAAAAGAGGTGCAAAAAAACAGTATGCTTGGGATGATGAAGAACGTGACCAAATAATGGAGAAAATGGGTCAAGGCTGCTCTATACAAAGGTATAAAGGTCTTGGAGAAATGAATGCTATTCAATTATGGGAAACCACAATGAACCCTGAATTTAGAACTTTTAGAAAAGTAACTATTGACAATGCTGTTGAGGCTGATAGAGTTTTTTCAATGTTAATGGGTGATGAAGTACCTCCAAGAAGAGAGTTTATAGAGAAAAATGCAACTTATGCAAATATTGATGTTTAAAAATTAAAATTAAAAACGTATGAAAGTTACCATAGTAGGAGCAGGGAATGTAGGTGCAACATGTGCAAACGTAATAGCGTCACAATCTATTGCAAGTGAGGTAGTTCTTTTAGATATTAAGGAAGGATTTGCAGAGGGAAAGGCTCTTGACATGATGCAAACTGCAACGACTTTAGGTTTTGGCACTAAAATCACAGGAACCACTGGTGACTATTCTTTAACTTCAAATAGTGATGTAGTTGTCATTACGTCTGGTGTTCCTAGAAAGCCTGGGATGACTAGAGAAGAATTAATAGGAATTAATGCAGGAATTGTCAAAGATGTTTCAGAAAATATCTTAAAATATTCTAGTGAGGCAATTATAGTTGTAGTTTCAAATCCAATGGATACAATGACTTATTTAACTTTGAAATCAACTGGTCTTCCTAAAAATAGAGTTATAGGCATGGGAGGTGCTTTAGATAGCTCAAGGTTTAAAACATATTTATCTTTAGCTCTAGATAGACCAGCTAATGATATCCATGGTATGGTAATTGGGGGCCATGGGGATACAACAATGATTCCACTCACAAGATTGGCTAGTTATAATGGAATTCCTATTTCACAAATAATTCAATCTGATGATTTAGAAAAAGTTGCACAAGACACAATGGTTGGTGGTGCTACTTTAACAAAATTACTTGGGACTTCAGCTTGGTATGCACCAGGAGCTTCAGTAGGATTTTTAGTGAAATCAATTCTTAATGATGAAAAAAGAATTATTCCATGCTCGGTATTTTTAGACGGTGAATACAATCAAGACGATATATGTATAGGTGTACCTTGTGTAATTGGTAAAAATGGATGTGAAAAAATTGTAAATATTGATCTAAATGATGATGAAAAAGTAAAGTTTAGTGAAAGTGCTGAAGCAGTAAGAAAAATGAATTTAGCTCTTTAAATAAGTGAATTAATAAACAGTTTTACCCGAACATTTATGTAGAATTGCTTTATCCTGAAGTAAATCATATATTTGCTCGTTTTAAAAAAAGAATTTTCTAAAAATAATTGTATGCAAAATAATGGTTTAATAAAGTTTTTTGCTTTTTGTTTCGGCTTAGTTAGCTTATATCAAATTTCATTTACTTTCATAACATCTAGAGTTGAAGATAAAGCTTTAGAGTATTCAGTAAACTCAATCTCTGATCAACAAGCAAATTTTGAAAACCTTAGGGAAGAAAAATATGTAAATTATTTAGATTCAATTTCAGATGAAAGTATTTTTGGTTTTACAACATATAATAGCGCAAAATCTAAAGAACTTAATAAAGGGTTGGACTTAAAAGGAGGTATAGACGTCACTCTACAAATTTCTGTAAAAGATATTTTAAAAGGTTTAGCTGAAAACACTAAAGATCCTATTTTTAATAAAGCTCTTGATGATGCTGATGCGCTTCAGAAAACATCAGATGACACTTACGTAGAATCATTTTTCAACTCATTTGAATCAATAAGAGGAGATTCTAGTTTGGCCTCACCTGATATTTTTGCAAACAGATCTTTAAGTGATGAGATTAATTTTGAAATGACTGATAATGAGGTTAAACCAATTATTAGAAGAAAAATTGATGAGTCTATTGTTTCTGCATTTGAAGTCTTAAGGAAAAGAATTGATAAGTTTGGGGTAACTCAACCTAATATACAGCGATTAGGAAATTCGGGTAGAATTCGCGTTGAGCTTCCTGGAGCTAAAGATGTATCAAGAGTTAAAAATTTACTTCAAAGTACGGCACAGTTAGAGTTTTGGGTAACTGAAAAAAATGATGATTATTTAACTTTTCTTTCTCAAGCTAATGAAGCATTAAAAGAAATAGTTTTAGATCCTTTGTCAGATTTAAAACCAAAAGAATCTTCTAAAATTGATGACCTTTTAGCAGATGTTGAAGCTAATGATTCTATAGGTCCCACTGATAAAAATCCATTATTTGATTATTTAGTGGGTACTGGTTTTCAAGGAGGCCCTGTAATTGCACAGTTTTTATCCAAAGATCAAAAGAAAATTGAAGAATATCTTTCAATGCCAGAAATAAGACAACTACTTCCTTCTGATAAAAGGTTTACCCGATTTATATTTGGAAAACCAGATTTAAATACTAAAGTTGTTGATTTATATGCTATAAAATCTAATAGAGACAATGAGCCTCCATTAAGTGGAAGTGTGGTAGTTGATGCTAGTCAATCTTACGATATAACTAATGCTGCTGCAGTTTCTATGCAAATGAATGGTAAAGGAGCTAGGAAATGGGAAGAAATGACCGGGAATGCATATAAAGATAAAAGTAATATAGCTATAGTTTTAGATAATATAGTTTACTCTGCTCCTGGTGTTAGTAAAGGTGCAATTTCTGGAGGAAGATCAGAAATTTCAGGTCAATTCACATTAAATGAGGCAATTGATTTAGCTAACGTGTTAAGAGCCGGAAAACTACCTGCTTCTGCTGAAATCATTGAATCTGCAGTAGTTGGTCCTTCACTTGGAAAAGAAAATGTTGAAAAAGGAATAAATTCATTTATTATTGCTTTGATTTTAGTTTTACTGTGGATGATATTCTATTATGGCAGAGCTGGAATATATGCCGATGTAGCACTTGTTTTAAATATTATATTAATTTTTGGAATTTTGGCAGGACTAGGGGCCGTTCTTACTTTGCCAGGACTTGCGGGTATAGTATTAACTATAGGTATGTCAGTTGATGCAAATGTTCTAATATTTGAAAGAACAAGAGAAGAGCTTTCTAAAGCTAAAGGCCTTAAACAATCGGTTAGTGATGGTTTTAGTAATGCTTTGTCTTCGATTTTAGATGCAAACATTACTACTGGTTTAACAGCTTTGATTTTATTTATTTTTGGAACAGGACCAATAAAAGGATTTGCAACAACTTTACTAATAGGTATTGCAACTTCTTTATTCACGGCTATATTTATAACTAGAATGTTAGTTGATTCTAGATTAAATAAGTCTAAAAAATTAAATTTTTCTACGAAGCTGACTAAAAATTTATTTAAAAATTTAAGTATTTCTTTTTTACAAAAAAGAAAAGCTGCTTATGTCATTTCTTTATCTTTAATATCTGTAGGTATATTTTCACTTTTCACTAATGGTTTAAATGAGGGAGTTGATTTTGTAGGAGGAAGGTCTTACACTGTTAGATTTGATAATAATGTTAATCAAGGTGATGTACAAAATGACCTTATTGAAGTTTTTGGGAATGCTGAGGCAAAAACTTATGGTTCAGATAACCAATTAAAAATAACAACTAATTATAAAGTAGATGTTGAAGGATCTGAAATTGATCTCGAAATTGAACAGAAAATGTTTGAAGCAATAAAAAAATATCTTCCTGCAAACATCCTATATGATGATTTCGTTAACGGTTCTGATGATAAAACAGTTGGAATAATGTCTTCTTCAAAAGTCGGGCCAACTATTGCCGATGATATAAAGAAAAACTCTTTTCTTGCAATATTTGGATCTTTAATAGTTGTTTTCTTATATATACTATTAAGGTTTAGAGATTGGCAATATTCTTTAGGAGCTGTAGCTGCAGTGTTTCATGATGTTTTAATAGTATTAGGTGTATTTTCTATAGCATATACATGGATGCCATTTAACATGGAAATTAATCAAGCATTTATTGCAGCTATTTTAACGGTAATAGGTTACTCATTAAATGATACAGTTGTTGTTTTTGATAGAATTAGAGAATTTAGACTTGTCAATAAATCTTGGGAATTTAAAAAAATAGTTGATGGAGCATTGAATAGCACATTAAGTAGGACTTTAAATACTTCATTCACCACTTTAGTAGTTTTGTTAGCTATATTTCTCTTTGGAGGTGAATCAATTAAAGGGTTCATGTTCGCTTTAATTATTGGAGTGATAGTTGGTACTTATTCTTCGGTATTCATAGCTACACCAGTTATGTATGAGACTTTAAAAAAGAGTCTTAAGAAGTGATTAGTATTAAGTTTTCTTACTGTTTATCATAAAGAAAATTCCTGTCAAGATAAGCGGAATACTTAACCATTGTCCTGTTGATAATATTCCAAGTAGTTCTTCTATATACCCTCCTTGACTTTCTTTTACGAATTCAACTAATACTCTTATTGAAAATAAGCTAGCTAAGAAAACTCCAAATAAAAACCCTGTTTTATTTTTCAATTCTGTCTTCCAGTATAATTGTCTTAATAATATAAAGAGCAGCAAGTAACCGAATGCCTCGTAGAGTTGAGCAGGGTGTCTTGGAAATATCTCACCATTATTTAAGAACACTACTCCAAAGTTTGATTCTGTGTAATTTCCAACTATCTCAGAATTAAAAAAGTTTCCAATTCTAACAAACATTCCACCAATAGTAATTGGAATTGCAATTCTATCAAAAATCCATAGAACAGAATTAAACTTGAATTTTGACTTATAAATAAACATAGCTATCAAAATTCCAATTGCTGCACCATGACTTGCTAATCCTCTGTAACCTACGAATTTCCAACCGTCAATTATTCCAAAAAACAAAGAATCATTAATATCTTTTTTTATTGGAAGAAAAATTTCAAGTAAATTATTTTGATAATAATCCCAGGAATAAAAAATAACTTCACCTAGTCTGGCACCTATTAAAGTGCCCATAACAATATATATAAAAAGTGGTTCAACGAGCTCTATGGATTTGTTATCGTTTATGTATATTTTTTTAATTAAATAATAACCCAGAGAGAAAGCAATTATAAACATAACACTATACCAGTGAATTGCTAATGGACCTAGGTTTAAGAATATTGCACTTGGTGACCAGTCTATTTTTAATAATGTCATTTTGTTATTTTTTAATAAATATATGAAACAAAGTAATGTTTATGGAACGGCATCAAATCCTTTTCCTCCCCAAGGGTTACATTTAACAATTCTTTTAAGGCCTAAAATACTTCCTTTAATTAGTCCGTATTTTTGCAAACATAACTTAAAATATTCTGAACATGTTGGTGAATATCGACATGTTGAAGGTAGTATAGGGGAAATTAAAATTTGATAGGATCTAATGATTATGATTAAAGGAAATACAAGTAATTTCTTCATCAAATAAATTTATATGAAGAATCTTTTTTTTCATCATTTAATTGAACACCTAATTCTAATAAATCATTTCTAATTTGGTCTGATAGCTCAAAATTCTTATTCACTCTAGCTTGATTACGAATTTTGATAAGTAAATTAATTAATTCATCCGATGAATCGTTTTTATTTGAAGTTTTGGATTCTTGTTTAAAACCTAACACATGAAATAGAAAATCATTAAAGGTCTTTAATAACTTCTTTTTGTCATTGATGTTTAGATTTTTAGAGTTAATATTCACATTATTAATGAACTTTATGCTGTCAAACATTTCTGCTATTAACATTGGTGTATTAAAATCATCATTCATTTTAGAATAACAATTAGAAATCCAAAAATCTATATCAAAATCAGATTTTTTTTCATTACAATTTAATTCAGAAATTAAATTATATCCACTCATAAGTTTATTAAATCCTTTTTCAGAAGCTAATAAAGCTTCATCGCTTAAATCTAAAACACTCCTGTAGTGAGCTTGATAAATAAAAAACTTAACTACATTAGGACTGAAAGATTTACTTAGTTTATTATTGTTGCCATTAAAAATTTCATTTGGTAAAATGAAATTTTCTATTGATTTAGACATTTTTTTTCCGTTCAATGTCAACATATTTGTGTGCATCCAATATTTTGCTGGATTATTCCCGTCAATTGCTTCAGATTGAGCTATTTCGCAATCGTGATGTGGAAATTTCAAGTCTATTCCACCACCATGAATATCAAAAAAATCACCAAGATATTTTTTACTCATAGAAGTGCATTCTAAGTGCCATCCAGGAAATCCTTTTCCCCAAGGGGAATTCCAATACATAATGTGGTTTTTCTCAGCTTTCTTCCATAAAGCAAAATCTTGAGGATTTTTTTTATCTGAAACACCATCTAACGCTCTTGACATATTCATCATGTCTTCAATCTTTCTTCCACTTAACTTTCCGTATGTGTTAGACTCACTAAATTTTAAAATATCAAAATAAACAGATCCATTTTTTTCATAGGCAAACCCGGATTCAACGATTTGCTTTATACTGTCAATTTGTTCGATAATATGTCCAGAAGCTGTTGGTTCAATGTTCGGGGGAATTGTATTTAATTTTTTTAAAATACTATGAAAATCTAATGTGTATTTCTGAACCACTTCCATTGGTTCTAACTTTTCTAATCTTGCTTTTTTTGAAATTTTATCTTCTCCAGACTCATCTTCGTTTTCTAAATGACCAACGTCTGTTAAATTTCTTACATATCTTACTTTGTAACCTATATGAGTTAGATACCTGTATATTAGATCAAATGATATGAAGGTTCTGCAGTTTCCTAGATGTGCATTGTTGTAAACTGTTGGTCCGCAGACATACATTCCAACATTGTTTTTATCTATTGGGACAAAAAAATTTTTTTTACCTGAGAGTGAATTATGTATTTTTAAATCTTTAGAATATTCAGATTTCATTTTTAGACTATAGTGAACTTTCGTTACGAATATAATCTAAAAATTCTCTTTTCACGTCCTTCTCTTTAAATTTACCTCCAAATTCAGCAGTCACAGTACTGCTGTCTATATCTTTTATTCCTCTAGAATTAACACATAAATGCTTAGCATCAATCACACATGCAACATTTTTAGTGTCAAGAGCTTTTTGTAAAGCTCTAACTATTTGAATAGTCAATCTTTCTTGTACTTGTGGTCTTTTAGAGAAGTATTCTACAATTCTATTCATTTTTGAGAGACCAATTACAGTTCCTTTAGAAAAATATGCAACATGAGCCTTGCCAACTATTGGAAGCAAGTGATGTTCACAAGTAGAATACACAGTGATATTTTTTTCAACTAACATTTCTTGGTAGTTGTATTTATTTTCAAATGTGGATGATTTAGGAAGATTTTCAGGCTTTAATCCACCAAATATTTCATTAACAAACATTTTAGCTACTCTTTTTGGCGTCCCCTTCAAACTGTCATCTGTCAAATCCATGCCTAAAGTTTCAAGAATTTTAAAAACATCTTTTTCGATTGATTTAATTTTTTCTTCATCAGAAATATTAAATGCATCGTCACGTATTGGCGTATCGGCAGAAGAGGAAACATGGTCATCACCAATTAAATCTAATTGTTCTTCAAAAAGTTTGTCGTATTTCATATTAAAATTTCAAGTGTAAATATAATTAAAGATTATTTATTATGTAGAGTTTTAAAAAGACTTTTAGAATTTAAAAAGGAGCGAAAGTGTTGAAAATGAAGTGTTGGAATCAATTTGTGTTAAATCGGTCAATCCAGAATCAAATAATTGATGTTTTCTTTTAGATTCGGAAATTTTATGTGAAAGATTTAGAACTGTATCTCCAAAATCATATCCAAAGCCAAAAGCCAAAGTGCTATAATCTTCCATAATTGTAGAATCTTTATATGGACTTGTGTAAAACTGATATCCACTTCTTAAACTTATTTTTTGTATTCTAAATTCAGTCCCTAATCTAAAATCAAGTGAATTAGTAAGTTTGGTTTTAATTTTATTATTATTATATGAAAAATCTTTCGTTGGCTTTAATTTAATTTCTGAATAATCTTTACTAACTATATCTAAACTTATTAAGCCTGTTTTACCAAAGATAAAAGCTGTGCTCGCTGTTATAGCTGAAGGTGAAGTTATCTTGTATTCAGGATATCTATTCGTTACTCTTGGGTCAATTTCATCTTTAAATGTATTTCCTTCTAGATCTTGAGAATTTGTTTCGATATATTGATAAGTTTCATCCCAAAGGCTGTACCATGTAGGTGATTGATATGATAGGCCTAATCTGAACGAATTAAACTTTACAATTGTTCCTAATTGAACAGAAATACCTTCTCCCTGTGTCACTAAACTGTTTTCAAACGTAATATTTTTTATTGCAGATTTTTTTGAAAAATTATTTTCAAAATGTCTTAAAAAATTACTTTTATATATTGAATGCATATTTACGTTTATTCCAAAATAATAATTTTCTTTATACTGGACTGATAAGTTATAATTATACTTAATGTTGGAACCTTTAGAGTCACTTGAGTAATGCTGATCAACTCCATCGCTAAAATCAACTAAAGAATAAAAACTTTTTGAATCATCGTCATAACTTAGGATATAAGACTGGTAGCCTAAGAAAGCTTGCTGAGCAGAATAACCATAGTTTTCTCCTAAATATTTGTATACACTTGCAGTGCTTTCGTTGGAGCCAACACTTAAGTCTGCAACGTTGTAACCTAACGAATTGTTTAGAAAAAATTGATCAATAGAATTTTTTATATTTTTTCCTTTCGAATCAAAAACATCTTTAAAAGAATTATTAATTTGAACGTTAATACCAATAGATATTTGATTTATTTTTCCTTCTCCATAATTTTTTAAAACCCAAACCCCACCGCCTTGATTTATAGAAAATTTGAAAGTTTTATTTTCTTCATTATTATTAAAAAATAGAGTATTGTTTTTTGTGTTCTTCCCACTCATTGTAAACCCATATTCATTATTTATAAATACAGCTCCACCAGCAGGATTTATATTAATACTAGAAAGGTCACCACCTAAAGAACCAAATGCTCCTCCCATTGATTCAAATCTAGCCGTACCAGAGGGATTGTCTATAGAAATACTTAGTATTTCATTTAAATTTTGACCATTAATTATTAGGGATAAAAATATAAATATTATAAAAAATGAATTTCTAATCATAATTCTATCTTCTCCCTTTGGAAGCGCCTACCGACGACCTTGATGATGAGCTAGTACTGCTAGATGATCTACTAACTGGAGGTGGGGAGTATGATGATCTAGAACTACTGTTATTAGAATTTGAACTCGATCTAGACACATTGTATGATTTGTTATTAGAACTTTTAGAATTTTGATTACCATTGCTGGTTCTAGAAACATCATAAGACCTCTTATTAGAACTGTTTGAATTACTTACAGAATTTCCATTTGATCTTTTTCTACTTAATTGAAAATTTGATTTTCCATTTGAAGACCTTTCGTAAGATCTACTATTTGTATTTGATCCACCACCATTATTAATTTCTCCTTTATTTTGATATCCTCTAGAATTAAAGTTTCCACCTAGATTTTTTAAACTGTAATAAATTCTATTGATATCTCTAGACTTATTGATTTCGTCAGATGATTTGTCGCTGTTAGAACTGTCATTGACGTCAAGTTCATTTCTTCCAACGTTGTAGTTGGATATATCTCTTCCGTCCATAGAAGTATTTGAATTGCCTGATAAGTCAGCTATTTTGTTGCTGTTTGAAGACCCACTAATTCTTCTTCCATTTATGTAGGCTGTGCCCTTATCATTATTTCGAAAATTACTATTATGATTATTTAAATAATAAAAACTATCATAATTACCTCCGTAACGTCCATAACCATATGGGTTAAACATGTAATCCCAGTAGCTATATCTACCATAGCCTCCATAAGGGTAATTAAAAGGACTATAGAAGTTATATCCCCACGGATTCATATACCATGAATTCATATAAAACGGGCTATAATAATTAGACATGTAAGCGCCCATAAAATTACGATCTCTAAATTTAATATTTATTGAATCTGGACTATCTCCCCAAGATCCATAGCTATTATTGTAAGTAATATCTGTATTTGTTGCTGAAGAATAAGAATTTATATCTGTAATAATACTGTCATTCGTAGTGGTGTTTAATCCATATTCTTGTGCTTTTTGATCAAAATAATCTTTATAATAAACTCCATTTGAACTAGCTGTAGATACATTTTCCCTGCCATCATATATTCCATCATTTGAGGTATAGTCAACAGAGTTAAACGTTCCACAACTTGTTAAAACTAATAAGAATAACAATAATGAAATAGATTTAATTTTATTTAAAGTAGTTGTATAAATGTTTATCATAATTTGTTTATTACAAGATTAAAAATAGTTAATTTAGCTTTCATATACAATTAAACAATTATTATGCCAAAAGATAATTTATGGGTAAAAAATTAACTAAAAGAGAAGAAGATTATTCAAGGTGGTATAATGAGCTTGTTGTTAAAGCAGATCTTGCCGAAAATTCATCTGTTAGAGGTTGTATGGTGATTAAGCCATATGGTTACGCAATTTGGGAAAAAATGCAAGCTCAACTTGATTTAATGTTTAAGGAAACCGGACATCAAAACGCATATTTCCCTTTGTTTGTTCCTAAGAGTTTGTTTGAAGCTGAAGAGAAAAATGCAGAAGGTTTTGCCAAAGAATGTGCAATCGTTACTCATTATAGACTAAAAAATGATCCTGACAATCCAGGAAAATTAATTGTTGATGAAAATGCAAAACTTGAAGAAGAACTTATAGTCAGACCAACTAGTGAAGCTATCATTTGGAGCACCTATAAAAAATGGATTCAGTCTTATAGAGATCTTCCTATTTTAATTAATCAATGGGCAAATGTAGTTAGATGGGAAATGAGGACTCGTTTGTTTTTAAGAACAGCTGAGTTTTTATGGCAAGAAGGTCATACGGCTCATTCAACTAAAGAAGAAGCAGTAGACGAAGCTATCTTAATGAATAATATTTATGCTGAATTTGCCCAGGACTTCATGGGGATTCCGGTAATTAAAGGAATGAAATCAGAGAGTGAAAGATTTGCAGGAGCTGAAGAAACTTATTGTATTGAAGCTCTAATGCAGGATGGAAAGGCGTTACAAGCAGGTACATCACATTTTTTAGGACAGAACTTTGCTAAAGCTTTTGATGTAAAATTTGCTAATAAAAATGGGACTCTAGATTATGTTTGGGCTACTTCATGGGGAGTTTCGACAAGGTTAATGGGAGCGTTAATCATGACTCACAGTGATGACAATGGATTGGTACTTCCACCTAAATTAGCTCCTATTCAAGTTGTTATTATTCCGATCTATAAGTCGGACGAAGAGTTTAATTCTATATGCGATGTTGTAAACCCTATTTTAAATCAATTAAAAACAAAAGGGATAAGTGTTTTATTTGATAAAAGAGATACATACAAGCCCGGGTTTAAATTTAATGAACATGAAATAAAAGGAGTTCCAGTTAGAATTGCAATTGGTCCTAAAGATTTAGAAAATTCTACTGTTGAAATTTTCAGAAGAGATAAAATGGAAAAGGAAATAATTGGTATTGATGAAGTAATAGAGAAAATAGATTTTTTAATAAAAGATATTCAAACAAATTTATTTGACAAAGCGAAGTTGTTTACTAATTCTAATATAAGGAAAGCGGATACTTTTGTTGAATTTAAATCTATACTTAAAAATAATGGAGGTTTCATTTTAGCACATTGGGATGGTAAATCAGAAACTGAAGAAAGAATTAAAAAAGAGACTAAAGCTACAATTAGATGTATTCCTTTAGACAGCTCAGTTGAAGTGGGTAAATGTATATATTCTAATAAGCCATCAAAGCAAAGAGTTTTATTTGCTAAGGCTTATTGATTTTGTGACTTAATAAATTAAAAAAATTATGTTGCAAGTTTGTATCCTTTGAATTACATTTGCATTCGTTTTTACTAGGCCCGTTCGTCTATCGGCTAGGACGCCAGGTTTTCATCCTGGTAAGAG
>Ga0307995_1001994_pt1 | contig 12231 bp, 12 predicted proteins | sample EllFjometagen262_FD_203132 | JGI IMG/M metagenome (GOLD analysis project Ga0307995, IMG submission 203132) | Marine microbial communities from Ellis Fjord, Antarctic Ocean - #262 | ecosystem: Environmental > Aquatic > Marine > Unclassified | place: Southern Ocean | collected 2014-11-02
AAATATTCCTTTTAAAATTCAAGATTTTTTTGAACATTATGAGCCTATAAACCATGCTTATTGGAAATTGTACAGAGAAAATAAAATCAGTCAAAAAGAATTGCGTTTTAAGAGGTTTTCAGAAACTTTTAAACTTTTAAATGTTTCAATAACTGATAAAAAAATCATTGAAATATCTGAACAGTATATTCAACATTTATCTTCTTTTACACATTTGTTTGACGGAACCATAGAGCTATTAGGAAGTCTAAAAGACCGTTATAAATTACATATTATAACTAATGGCTTTAATCAAGCTCAACACTATAAAATTCAGAACTCAGGATTAGAACCATATTTTGATTATATTTTTACATCTGATAAAGTGGGTTATAAAAAGCCTCATCCTCAAATTTTTATTAAAGCTTTATCTGTTACTAGGGCTTTGCCTGGTTCTTCATTAATGATCGGAGATAGTTTTGAGGCTGACATCTTGGGAGCTTTAAATCAAGGGATGCATGCCATTCATTTTAATTCACACGGAGAAGAAGAGCATGATAAATGTCCAATAGTTTATTCGCTTTCAGAATTAAAATTTTTATTTTAATCTAATTCAATCTTACAGGTTGTTTCAATTATGATTATTTTTGACCATGGACTTTAAAAGCATACAGCAGGCAGTAGATGAATGGATTGATAATCATGGTGTTCGGTATTTTAATGAATTAACCAATATGGCTCAACTCACTGAAGAGGTCGGTGAAGTTGCAAGAATTATAGCTCGAAGATATGGTGAGCAATCTGAAAAAGAGAGTGATAAAAACAATGATTTAGGTGAAGAATTAGCTGATGTTATTTTTGTTGCCATCTGTTTAGCAAATCAGACTGGTGTTGATTTGCAAGAAGCATTTTCAAAAAAGCTAACGCATAAAACAAAACGTGATCATGACCGTCATCACAATAATCCTAAACTTAAACCATAATTTTTAAATGGATATAAAAATTAGTCACCCTAATGGTAATAGTGAAGGAAGCATAAGCATAACTGGTTCTAAAAGCGAAACAAATCGCCTACTTCTTATACAAGCATTGTTTCCGGGTTTTAAACTAGAAAATATTTCAAATTCAGATGATAGTAAATTAATGCAAAAAGCATTACAATCTTCCTCTGACGTTATTGACATTCATCATGCAGGGACAGCTATGCGTTTTCTGACTGCATATTTTTCAAACATGGAAGGTAGAGAGGTAGTCTTAACAGGTTCAAGTCGAATGCAAGAACGCCCTATCAAAATATTAGTAGATGCCTTAAGGAAACTTGGAGCTTCAATTCACTACTTGAAAGAAGAGGGTTTTCCACCTCTTCGAATTCAGGGAAAAAAACTACTTGGAGGTAAGGTTCAGCTCCCGTCCGATGTTAGTAGTCAATATGTTTCTGCCTTACTTCTTATAGGGCCAGTATTAAAGCAGGGTTTACAAATTGAATTAATTGGAAAAACGACATCTATACCATATATAAAGATGACTCTGGCCTTGTTAACAAATTTTGGTGTTCAAACTAAATTTGAGGGAGGATATATTTCTGTAGTTCCTCTAAAGGTTCCTATAATTAAAACTCAGGTAATTGAGTCTGACTGGAGTTCTGCATCTTATTTTTTTAGTATTGTAGCTTTATCCAAAAAGTCGAAAATTCGATTGACAAGCTATCGTGAAAAGAGTTTACAAGGCGATGCTATTTTAAGAACTATTTTCAATGATTTAGGAGTCAAATCTCATTTTGAAGGTGAAACCCTTGTATTAAATAAAGTTCCTAAGATACTTCCAAATAAAGTCAAACTTGATCTTTCAAAAGCACCAGATATTGCTCAAACTATTGCAGTGACTTGCCTTGGACTTGGAGTTGATTGTGATTTAGAGGGCTTACATACTTTAAAGATTAAAGAAACCGATCGTTTGGAAGCCCTACAAGTAGAGCTATCAAAGCTAGGTGCATCCATTTCGGTCACAAACAAAAGTTTGCATTTAGTTTGCAAGAATAAATTCACATCAAATTGTTCAATTTCTACCTACAACGATCATAGAATGGCAATGGCTTTTGCTCCTTTAGCTCTTAAATCACAACTTCAAATTAAAGATTCTGAGGTTGTATCTAAGTCTTATCCTGACTTTTGGAATGACTTAAAACAGCTTAGTTTTGAAATAGTCAATAGATAAATGTCAATTTACTTGACAAGCCCCCTATTGGAATAGTATATTTGCAATCTAAAATTTATAAATGAAATTATCTGCTTTTCAATTTGAACTACCAAATACATTACTAGCACAGCACCCAGCTCCTAGTCGAGATGAATCAAGGCTTATGGTTTTGAACCGTAAAGAAGAAACTATTGAACATCATACTTTCAAGGATGTTATTAATTATTTTGACGCAGGAGATGTAATGGTTTTAAATAATACTAAAGTTTTTCCAGCGCGTCTTTTTGGAAATAAAGAAAAAACAGGAGCGCGGATTGAGGTGTTTTTATTACGTGAATTAAATCAAGAACAACGTCTTTGGGATGTTTTAGTAGATCCTGCGCGTAAAATTAGAATTGGAAATAAACTCTATTTTGGATCAGATGAGAGTCTCGTTGCTGAGGTAATTGATAATACTACTTCACGAGGTAGAACATTACGTTTTTTATTTGATGGAAGCTATGATGAGTTTAGAACGAAACTTACTGAATTAGGACAAACACCACTTCCTAAATATATTAACCGTCCTATCGAAGAAGAAGATCAAGATCGTTACCAAACTATTTACGCAAAGCATGAAGGAGCAGTTGCGGCTCCTACAGCTGGGCTTCATTTCTCTAAGCACTTATTAAAAAAATTAGAAATAAAAGGAATAGATTTTGCCGAGTTAACCCTTCATGTTGGCCTAGGGACTTTTAGTGCTGTTGAAGTTGAAGATTTATCTAAACATAAAATGGACTCTGAAGAGCTTATTATTGATGCCTTGGCTGTTGCTAAAGTAAATAAAGCTAAAGCTGAAAAAAGAAGAATATGTGCTGTAGGGACTACCTCAATGCGTGGTTTGGAAAGTTCAGTTACTTCTAAAGGATTGCTTAATGAATATAATGGCTGGACACATAAGTTTATTTTTCCTCCCTTTGATTTTTCTATTGCAAATAGTATGATTACGAATTTTCATACACCAAAGTCAACTTTATTAATGATGGTTTCTGCCTTTGCAGACCCTGATTTTATCAAACATGCCTACAGTGTTGCTATTAAAGAGAAATATAATTTTTACTCTTACGGTGATGCGATGTTAGTCATATAAAAAAACATAACCGCATTAATGCGGTTATATTTTATTTTGAAAATAATTGCTAAAAAAGATATTAGAGCTTTATCTAAAGAAGAATTACAAAACTTCTTTATACAACAAGGTGTGCCTTCTTTTAAAGGAAATCAAGTATATCAGTGGTTATGGCAAAAAGGATTTCATGATTTTGATTTGATGACAAACCTTTCTTTAGATCATCGCAATCTTTTGAAAAAATATTTTGAAATCAAGCATATTAATATTGATTTACAACAACGCAGTTTAGATGGTACAATCAAAAATGCTGTAAAACTTTTCGATCAGTTCGTTATAGAGTCGGTCTTGATTCCAACATCAAAAAGAACTACTGCCTGTGTTTCATCTCAAGTGGGTTGTAGTTTGGATTGTACCTTTTGTGCCACGGCATCACTCAAGAGAATGCGTAATTTAAATTCAGATGAAATTTATGATCAGGTAGTTGCAATGAATCAACAAAGCAGGCTTTATCATAATCGCCCACTTTCAAATATAGTTTTTATGGGAATGGGGGAACCCTTGATGAATTATAATAATGTAATGGCAGCTATTGAAAAAATTATTGATTCTGATGGCCTGGCTATGTCTCCAAAAAGAATTACTCTTTCAACCTCAGGTGTACCAAAGATGATTCGTAAGATGGCTGATGATAAAGTAAGGTTTGGATTGGCTGTATCTCTTCATAGTGCACGTCAAGAAATACGTGAAACTATCATGCCTTTTGCTAAAAAATTCACTCTAGATGATCTTACTGAAGCCCTTGAGTACTGGTATGAATACACCAAAAAGAAAATTACTTTTGAGTATGTTATTTGGAACGGAATAAATGATTTAAAAGAAGATATAGATGCATTGGTACGCTTATGTAAACGAATTCCTTCTAAAGTAAATATCATTCAATATAATCCGATAGATAACTCTTCATTAAAAGAGGCATCACAAACAGTTATTGACTCTTATGTAGAAGCTTTGAGTAGATCAAAAATTAAGGTGACTTATCGCCGTTCACGAGGAATTGATATTGATGCTGCTTGTGGGCAGCTAGCAAATAAGTTGGACGAAAAAGGAAAGATATTTTAAATGGATAGTAAGTACACGGATTTGGTATTTTTATAAGGAATATGAAAATTGTTGAGAGAATTAAGAAGCCTATTTATAATGAAATGGAACTTTTTGAAGAAAAGTTTACTCATTCTATGTCAACTAATATAGCTTTACTTAATAGAATCACTCATTTTATTGTTAAAAGAAAAGGTAAACAAATGCGCCCTATGTTTGTTTTCCTAGTCGCTAAGTTATTAGGAAAAGGTATGGTGAATGAGCGTGCTTTTCGAGGTGCTTCTGTAATTGAATTAATTCATACTGCTACTCTAGTTCATGATGATGTTGTTGATGATAGTAATATGCGAAGAGGGTTTTTCTCAATTAATTCGCTTTGGAAAAATAAAATTGCAGTTTTGGTTGGAGATTATCTACTTTCAAAAGGTTTATTGCTATCTATTGAAAATGAAGATTTTGATTTATTGAAAATTATATCTGTAGCAGTAAGGGAAATGAGTCAGGGAGAATTACTGCAAATTGAAAAAGCTAGAGATTTAGATATTAATGAAGAAATTTATTATGAAATTATTAGGCAGAAAACAGCAGCTTTATTAGCTGCATGCTGCGCAATGGGTGCGCAAGCAGTTGATGCTAAGCCCAAGGACGTAGAAAAAATGCATCGTTTTGGGGAATTACTTGGTATGGCATTCCAAATCAAAGATGATCTTTTTGATTATGGAGAACAAAAAATAGGAAAACCTACAGGAATTGATATTAAAGAAAAAAAAATGACTCTTCCTTTAATTCATGTTCTAAACGTAGTTTCTAAATCTGAAAAAAGAAATATAATTAATACTGTAAGAAACCATAATAAAAATAGCGTTAAAGTTCGTGAACTGATTAGTTTAGTTAAATCAAAAGGAGGATTGGATTTTGCTATTGCAAAGATGGAAAATTACAGGAAACAAGCTATGAAGCTTTTATATGAATTTCCTAAAAATCAATATCGAGATGCCTTAGAACTTATGCTAAACTATGTTATTGAACGCAAGATATAAGTTCATTCAATTTAAAATTGCATGATTTCCATATAATGTTTTAAATTTATACAAAACACTATTTTTTTGATTACAAGAAACACTATAGATCAAGTTTATGAAACTGCTAGAGTAGAAGAGGTTATTGGTGATTTTGTAGTTTTAAAAAAATCAGGATCTAACTTCAAAGGCCTTAGTCCTTTTTCTCAAGAAAGAACACCCAGTTTCATGGTTTCACCCGTGAAGCAAATTTGGAAAGATTTTAGCAGTGGAAAGGGTGGAAATGTTGTGGCTTTTCTTATGGAGCATGAACATTTTAGTTATCCAGAAGCTATCCGTTTTTTGGCAAGAAAGTACAATATTGAAATCGAGGAAACAGAGCAATCTAATGAAGAAAAAGAAAAGGCAAATTCCAAAGAAAGTCTTTATCTAGTCAATAAATATGCACAAGAATCCTTTAGTAAAGATCTTTGGGAATTCCCTGAAGGTATGGCAATTGGATTAAGTTATTTAAGGGAGCGAGGTTTTTCAGATGAAACAATTCTTTTTTTTGGTTTGGGATACACAGCCGAACATATAGATCATTTTTATCAAAAAGCAACTAAGGCTGGCTATACAGAAGAATATCTTGTTAAATCAGGACTATCAATTAAGAATGAAAGAGGTGCTATAGATCGTTTTAGAGGAAGGGTTATTTTCCCAATAAGAAGTATGGCGGGTCGTGTTCAGGGTTTTGGAGGGCGCATTCTTTCAAACATAAAAAAAACAGCAAAATACCTTAATTCTCCCGAAAGTGAAATTTATCACAAAAGTCAAGTTTTATATGGAATTTTTGAAGCTAAAAAGTCTATAGCTAAAGAAGATGTTTGTTATTTGGTAGAGGGTTATACTGACGTAATCCAAATGTATCAAAAAGGGATAAATAATGTCGTTTCTTCTTCGGGGACATCCCTTACTCCAGACCAGATTCGCTTAATCCGAAGACTTTCTTCTAATATTGTTGTATTATTTGATGGTGATGCAGCAGGCCTTCGAGCTGCAATTCGTGGAATCGATCTTATTTTAGAGCAGGGAATGAATGTTAAAGTGTGTACTTTTCCTGAAGGTGAAGATCCTGACAGCTTCGCAAGGTCTAATAGTCTTGAAAACATCCAATTATATTTAAAAGATGAGGCCAAGGATTTTATTCAATTCAAAACAGATCTTCTTCTTAAGGAAACAGATAATGATCCTGTAAAAAAAGCAACTACGGTTCGTGAAATTGTTCAAAGCATATCTAAGATTCCAGATGCTATTCAGCAAGAAATTTACATTAAGCAATGTGCTTATTCTATGGAAATTTCGGAGGCAGTATTATTTAATGCTTTGGCTCAAGAGCAAAACAAAAAAGAAGCACCTCTGAGAAAAAATTTTTCTTCCTTAATTTCTAAAGAAAGTCTAATTCAAAAAATACCTGATCAAAAAAATCAAACAAATCCTTTGCTTATTTTAGAAAAGCAAATTATAAGTATTCTTCTACAATATGGGAGTCATGAAGCTTCTTTTAATGAACTTTATATAACTTCAGACGAGGAAGGAAATTTAATAGAAGAATCCAAAACAATTCAATCTAAGGTATATGAAAAGATTTTTTTGGATTTGCAGCAAGATGAAGTAGAGCTAATTCAGCCTGAATTCCAACTGCTCTATAATCAGCTTATCGAACTTTTTCAGACTAAAGGTGAAATTGAGATAGATAAAATTATTCAGCAAACAGATCCTAATTTAGGTCAAATTTTGACCGATATTTTAATTGCAGATGAGGTACATCAATTACATGATTGGGAAAAGAAAAATATCTTTGTTAAAGATCGTAAAAGTGCTGTAGGACAATTGGTGAGTGAAACAATTTTAACTTTTAGAAGATATCTTATTGATCAAAAGATAAAAAGCTTAGTTGAATCTGCTCAAAAGCCAAATGCAACATCTGAGGAGGTTGCATTTTTAGAAGACGTCATACAATATCAAAATCTTAAAAAACTGCTTTCTAAGAAATTAAACAGAGTCCTTTAAAGTAAGTCTGAAGGTATTTTGCATATGGGTATTGGAATCATTTTGTGTTGGTTTTGTTTATGATGTTTTAGATAAATTTCATAAACAATTTTCTGTCGATCATTAAATGATATTGGGCTCTCACCTTTTTCATAAGATTCCATAGCCCATTCAAGCTCGGGGTATGAAGCACCTAATTGGTCTTCGTCTGTCCTGTCATCTCCCCAAAGACCATCTGTTGGTGCTGCTTTTTGAATAGATTTAATAATTTTCATTTGAATCGCGAGTCTATAAACTTCGGTCTTTAAAAGATCTGCAATAGGGCTTAGATCAACACCTCCGTCACCGTATTTGGTATAGAAACCAACGCCAAAATCTTCTACTTTATTTCCAGTCCCCACAACAAGATATCCATGTAAAGAAGCAAAATAATATAAGCTAGTCATTCTAAGCCTTGCTCTTGTATTTGCTAAGCTTAAGAATTGAGATTCTTTGTCTTGTGTAATAGGTAGGCTTTTTGAAAATGTTTCAAAAACGGAGTCTAGAGGGAGTGTAAGTGATTTAACATTATTAAAATTAGATTTTAACCAATCTATATGCTCCTGAGCTCTTGATATTTGATTAATCTCTTGTTTAATCGGCATTTCTAAAACAAGAAGATTTTCTCCTGTTTTAGCACAAAGTGTTGAAGTGACTGCAGAGTCTATTCCTCCAGAAACCCCAACAACAAAACCTTTCATTTTAGAGTTCCTTAGATATGACAAAAGCCATTGTGTTATATGGTTTTCTACTTTTTTCAAATATTTCATCATTAAATCGTTAATAGCTATTAAATTTGTTCAAAATTAAAGTATTTGTCGATATGATAAAAAATCTAAAGGATAGACTTTTCCCATTTTTTCTCTTTTTTCAAAAAAGACTCTCTTTTTTTATTATTTGTTTGATTTTTTATTCATGTGATTTTGATTCAAAACATGAGACTGAAATTGAAAAAATATCAGTTGATATTTCTTTTGATCGTTTTGATTTAAAATTTTACAATCAACATCCTAAAGTGATTCCTATTCTTAAAAAAGAATACCCTTTTTTGTTCCCTAAGCAGTTTTCTGATAGTTTATGGATAAAACGTCAAAAGGATAGTTTACAATTACTTCTTCAGGATGAAGTAAATGATGTTTTTTCTGATACTTCTCAATTAGAGGATAAAGTATCCCATTTGTTTAAGCACATAAAGTTTTATTTTCCAAAAATAAAAATACCACGAGTTATAACACTAACAAATAATGTTGATTATCAAATTAAAATTATTTATTCAGATAGTTTGCTATTGATTTCTTTTGATACTTTTTTAGGAGCTAAAAATTTATTATACGATGGAATTCCTAATTATATTAGAAAAGAATTGGATCAAAAATACATCCTTACACAAATAGTAGATAAGTTTGGGTCTTATGTGATTCCTCCTCCAGAGGATAGAACTTTTTTGGCTCAATTAATATATGAAGGAAAAAAACTATATGTTCAAGATTTAGTTCAGACTCATGCCTCAGATGCAATAAAGATTTCTTATTTAGAAAATGAATTGACTTGGGCAAAAGAAAATGAATTATATGTTTGGAAATATTTTATTGAAAAACAAATTTTATATAATACTAATCCTGATTGGGTACAACGTTTTATTGAGCCTGCACCTTTTTCCAAATTTTATTTACAACTCGATACTCAAACTCCTGGAAGTATAGGCAAATGGATGGGTTGGCAAATAGTAAAAAGTTACATGGATTTATACCCTAAAACAACTATTAAAGAACTGATTAAGCTACCTGCGCAAAAACTATTTAATTTATCAAAATATAAACCCAACAGATAATGGCAGTTCAAAAACAAACAGAGATTAAGATTGATATTACTTTAGATGAAAATAACGTGCCTGAAAAAATGAAATGGTCTGCTCCAGACGGTGGAGTAAGCGATATGGTTACTAAAGCTATGTTACTTTCATTTTGGGATCCTGAAGAGCAAGAAACTTTAAAAATGGATTTATGGGTTAAGGATATGCCTTTAGATCAAATGCGTCTTTTTTTTCATCAAACATTGGTGTCCTTAAGCGAAACATTTTATGAAGCAACAAAAGACGAAAAAATGACAGCTACAATGAAGGACTTTTGTGATTATTTTGCTGAAAAACTAAAGCTAAAGCTAAAAAAAAAATAGATTATTGATGCTCTTTAAAACTTTTATTAAGATACTGAATGTGTTTTAAGACTTCTTCCCCTCCAGTTCTATTAAGTGATGAGGTGGTGAACGTTGAAGGCATTTCTTCCCAATGAGTTTCCAGCATTTTTTCAGAATATTCTTTTACATTTCGCTCAACTGCTTTTGGTTTTAGTTTGTCGGATTTTGTAAAAATAATAGAAAAAGGAATGTAATTTTCACCTAACCATTGCATGAAATTAAGGTCTATAGGTTGGGGTTCATGGCGAATGTCTATAAGTAAAAAAGCAGAAACTAGTTGCTTTCGCTGTTTGAAATAGTTAGTTGTAAATTTCTGAAATATTTTTTTTTGAGTTTTGGAAATCCTAGCATATCCAAAACCAGGTAAGTCAACTAAATGCCAATTATCATTTATTAAAAAATGATTTATTAATTGAGTTTTTCCAGGCCTTGATGACGTCTTAGCAAGATTTTTTTTATTGCAAATAATGTTTATTAGGGAAGATTTACCAACGTTAGATCGTCCGATAAATGCATATTCGGGGAGGTTTGCTTTAGGGCACTTAGAAACGTCCGTATTGCTGATTACGAAATTGGCAGATTGAACTAGCATGGAGAAATTAGAATTTTCTTAAAGTAAACCAACTATCTAAGATTTCATTAAATTGATTAGGGTGTTCCATCATTGGAGCATGACCACATTTATCAATCCAATATAGATTTGAATTGGGGAGAAGCTTATGAAATTCTTCAGCGACTTTAGGCGGTGTTACGCTATCTTGGACGCCCCAAATTATAGCTGTTGGGGTTTTCATTTTGGGTAATTCTTTAGCCATGTTGTGACGAATAGCGCTTTTAGCAAGAGCCAAAGTTCGAATTAATTTATTTCGATCATTAACTGATTCAAAGACTTCATCAACAATTTCTTTAGTAGCTGTTTTAGGATCATAAAAAACATCTTCGCTTTTCTTTTTAATGTATTGATAGTCACCTCTTTTAGGATATCCATCACCCATATTATTTTCATATAAGCCTGAGCTTCCCGTTATAACTAATCCGCGAACTAACTCAGGATAGTTTTTTGTAAAGAGTAATCCTACATGTCCACCCAACGAATTTCCCAAAAGAATAACATTTTTTAACTCTTTGTACTGAATAAATTCAAGCAAAAATTCAGATAATGATTTAACTGAAGTATTCAAAACAGGTTGGCTGTAAACGGGTAATTCTGGTATTAGTACTTTATTACCTTTTTTAGGAAAGTAATTTAAAACACCATGGAAATTACTTAATCCCCCCATTAATCCGTGAAGTATAATAATAGGCTGACCTTTTCCAGATTCAATGTATCGAAAGTCCTTTTCCTGAACAATCTGGTTATTCATATGAGTTATTGTCAGTAATTTAATTTTCAAATATAGACATTTCAATTTTAGCGTTTGATTTTATTTGAATCTCCATAATCAGCTTTAGATGATGCAAATGAAAAGTAAACTTATTAACATTGTGGTAAATAGTGGTAAAATGTGGTAAATATCTTTTATATTTGAGTTTAAATCAGAATAATTTTAAGTGCAGCATTTTATAGGTACATACGAATGTAAAGCTGATGCTAAAGGTCGCATCATGATGCCAATTGCTATTAAAAAGCAATTGACAAATGTTGTTTCTCAAGGTTTTGTTTTGAAACGTTCTGTATTTAGCTCATGCTTAGAATTTTATTCCATGAAAGAGTGGAAAAGTTTGATGGAGAAAGTGAACGGGTTAAATCGATTTAATAAAAAGAATAATGATTTTATTCGTCGCTTCACCGCGGGGGTAAAAACTGTTGATATGGATAATTCTGGACGACTTTTGATTCCAAAAGATTTATTAAAACATGCACAGATAACAAAAGAAGTTGTGGTATCGTCTACTGTAAACATTCTTGAAATCTGGGATAAAACGCTTTATGAAAAAGCGATTAATGAAGCTGCACTTGATTTTGGTGTTCTAGCTGAAGAAGTTATGGGTGATAAAAATGATGACAAAATATCATAATCCGGTTTTACTTGAAACAACACTTGAGGGGTTGAATATTCTCCCCAATGGAACTTATGTTGATGTTACTTTTGGCGGTGGTGGTCATTCTAGAGCAATCTTGGAGCATTTAAATGAAGAGGGAAGATTGTTAGGTTTTGATCAAGATTTAGACGCTTTAGATAATTCGATTGATGATCCTAGATTTGAATTTATAGCATCTAACTTTAGTCACCTCTCACAATATTTAAAATATCACCATGTAGATCGTGTAACCGGAATCTTAGCTGACTTTGGAGTTTCTTCTCATCAATTCGACACCCAGGAAAGAGGATTTTCAATTCGAGCAGAAGGGCGTTTGGACATGCGAATGAACCAATCTCAGGATTTGAATGCACATTATGTAATAAATAAATATACTGAATCGGATTTGATGAAAATATTTTTTCAGTATGGAGAATTGAAAAATTCTAAAGCCATTGCGAGGGCTATTGTATTGAAAAGAGATGAATCGGATATAAACACGACTTTAGATCTTATAAAAATTGTTAATCCTTTAGTTCC
>Ga0307995_1001996_pt1 | contig 12230 bp, 12 predicted proteins | sample EllFjometagen262_FD_203132 | JGI IMG/M metagenome (GOLD analysis project Ga0307995, IMG submission 203132) | Marine microbial communities from Ellis Fjord, Antarctic Ocean - #262 | ecosystem: Environmental > Aquatic > Marine > Unclassified | place: Southern Ocean | collected 2014-11-02
AATTAGTGATCTGAATTTTGAAAACATTATTTTATTTTTTCTGTTATTAATTTTTTAGTTTCGTTAACTCCAAAGAAGCTTATAAAAAATCCCATTCTTGGACCATTTTCATCTCCAAATACAACTTCATAAATTAATTTAAACCAATCACGTAGATTTTCTGAATATCCATTTTCTTTTCCAGTTGAGTAAATTAATGTTTGAATATCCTCAGGTAACATTGCATCATTACAATCATCAAGATTCTTTACTAGAGCCTCTAATGCAATTTTTTCGTTTAAATCTGGTTTCTTATATTTTTTCTGAAGTTTGATTACATCGTTAAAGTATTTAATAGCGTAGCCAATTAAATTATCAAAAATTATATGATCTTTTTCTGAGATATCTTTTTTATATTTTTTTACAAACTTCCAAAGTAATTCCTTGGAATCTGCATTACTTGCCTCCACTAAATTTAAAAGCATTGAAAAACTCATAATAGTATCTTCTTTAGGAATTAATCCATTATGTACATGCCAAACTGGATTCATTAATAACTGTAATTCATTTTGATTTTTAGCTTTTTCCACAAAATCTAAATATTCATCAACTGTTTTTGGAACTATTTCTTTGTATAGTTTTTTTGCTCTTTTAGGATTTTGATACATGTACAATGAAAGACTTTCAGGAGACGCATATTCTAACCACTGATCAATAGTGATCCCATTACCTTTTGACTTTGAAATTTTCTCACCTTTTTCATCTAAAAATAGTTCATAAGCAAAGCCAGATGGGTTTGTTTTGCCAATCAATTTAACTATTCTTGAAGATAATATTGCACTTTCTATTAAATCTTTTCCATACATTTCAAAATCTATATCGAGGGCATACCACCTCATTGCCCAATCCACTTTCCATTGTAATTTACAATTTCCATCTAAGATACTTACCTCAAGTTTTTTTCCATTATTATCAAAGATAATTTTAGATTTTTCTTTTAAGATTTCTAAAACTGGAATTTCTAAAACCTTACCAGTATCTGGACAAATTGGTAAAAATGGACTGTAAGTTTTTTGTCTTTCTTTTCCTAGTGTTGGAAGAATTATATCCATAATACCTTGATAATTTTCTAGAATTATCTGTAATGTGGGGTTAAAAAAACCACCCTTATAAAGAACTGAAGAACTTTGAAAGTTATATTCAAAATTAAATTTATTTAAAAAATCTTTTAACATTTCATTATTGTGCTCACCAAAACTTGAGAATTTTTCAAATGGATCTGGTACTTGAGTTAAAGGTTTGTAAAGATTTTTATTTAAGAGTTCCTGATTTGGAACGTTTTCTGGAACTTTTCTAAAGCCATCCATGTCATCAGAAAAAGTTATGATTTCTGTTGGTGTATCAGTCAGTTGTTTTAGTGCATTAACCATCATCGATGTTCTTGCAACTTCACCAAATGTACCTATATGGGGCAATCCACTTGGACCATAACCAGTTTGTAAAATTATTTTACCCTTTTTAGCAATAAAAGACTTTCTTTCACGCAGCAATTTTTTAGCCTCAACAAAAGGCCATGCGTTAGTTTTATCTAAATTATCTTTTTCAATCACTTTTTTTAATAACAAATATCTTATATTTGGTGTTTTTATTAATTCTTATAGAGTTGAAATTTATTTACCATAAAATAATGTTCTTTAGAAATGTCTAATTATAAAACTGTTTTTTTTACCTTGGGTGTTTTGCAAATTATTCTTGGAATTTCCATGATGATTCCAATTATAGCTCAGTTTATTTATTCAGAAGTTGATTCCTCTTTTATCGGAGCTTCTATAGTCTCTATAATATTTGGTGTTTTATTTTTTTTAACAAATTTAAATCACGATAAAAAATTAAATCTGCAGCAAGCATTCTTATTAACTGCTCTCTCTTGGTTAAGTATTGCAATATTTGGTTCTTTACCTTTTATTTTTTCTACACTTGAACTGTCAATTACTGACTCTTTTTTTGAAAGTATGTCTGGAATTACCACGACGGGATCGACAATTATTTCGAACTTGGAAGGTGCCCCTAGATCGATACTTTTGTGGAGAGCAATGCTTCAATGGTTAGGTGGAATTGGTATTATTGTAATGGCAATAACCTTAATGCCAATAATGAATGTTGGTGGAATGCAATTATTTAAAATTTCAAGTAATGATTCTTCAGAAAAGCTATTACCAAAATCAAAAGAAATTTCACTTAAACTGATTTATGTTTACTTAAGTCTAACAGTGCTTTGTGCAGCTACATATAAAATTTTTGGTATGAATATTTTTGATAGCTTGACTCATTCAATGACCACGATAGCAACTGGTGGTTTTTCAAATTATAACGAATCTATTGGATATTTTAATAGCCTACCTATCGAAATATCATCCATGGTTTTTATCATATTGGGTAGTTTACCTTTTATTGCTTATATAAAATTTTTAAATGGAGATAGAAAAATATTTATTTATGATGTTCAAATAAAGTTATTCTTAAAAATTATTATTTTTTCAATTATTATACTTTTTATTTATTTACTTTTTCATAACAAGGATTTTTCTCAAATAAATATTAGGACTATTTGTTTTAATGTTATTTCTATTTTAAGTGGTACAGGATATGTTACTGGAGAGTTTGATGGATGGGGTAATTTTCCACTTATTTTCTTTTTGACGTTAATGTTTATTGGTGGATGCGCTGGCTCAACAACTTGTGGAATTAAAATTTTTAGAATTCAAATCTTATATCTTTTTATTATTAATCAATTAAAGAAAATTATTTATCCTAAGGGTGTCTTTATAATAAAATATGACAAAAATAATGTGGATAATAAATTTATGGCATCCATTATCTCTTTTATTTTTCTTTATTTGGTTATATTTTTTTTAATAACAGCATTTTTATCTTTAAGTGGTTTAGATTTTGTTACTTCAATTTCGGGAGCAGCTACATCAATATCAAATGTTGGTCCTGGATTAGGCTCTACAATTGGTCCCAATGGTAATTTTTCAAGTTTACCTGAAATTTCTAAATGGGTTTTAACACTTGGTATGATATTGGGTAGATTGGAGCTTTTTGCCATACTCGTATTATTCCTCCCATCTTTTTGGAGGCAATAAATTGAAAGATAAAAATATTTACGTTTTCTTTAAAAATAAAACATTAAAAATGTTATTCTTAGGGTTTTCATCAGGATTACCTATACTTTTAGTATTTTCTACTTTATCTGTTTGGCTATTTAAAGCTGGTATCAACAGGAGCACAATTACAATATTTAGCTGGGTAGGTTTTGCATATGCATTTAAGTATTTATGGTCTCCAATAGTAGACAACTTTGGAATTCCTTTTTTTGAGAAATTAGGACATAGAAGAGGATGGTTACTTTTCACACAATTAATGATTATAATTTCATTAATTTTAACATCAATAACAGACCCTGCTGAAAATTTAATATTTATTACAATATCAATAACGTCTTTGGCTATATTTAGTTCTACACAAGATATTTTGATTGATGCATTTAGGATAGAATCGGCACCACAATATTTACAGGGTCCACTTTCATCAATGTATATAGCTGGGTATAGATTGGCAATGCTAGTTGGTGGTGCAGGTAGTTTATGGCTTGCCTCTTATTTGGGCAATGAAGTGTACAATAAAGAAGTATGGAAAATTGTTTATTTAATTATGGCTCTATTTATGCTTGTTGGTGTGGTGACAACTTTATACTTAGAAGAGCCTAAAATAAATAAAAAAAGTACCTTAAGAATAAACGAACATGCAAAATTTTTATTTGTTTTTATTCTTTCATTAGCTGGCTTTATTTTTTTGTATAACTTTATTGAAAACCCTTTTCATACCGATGAAATATTAAAAAAATTTTTATTTTCTATTATGAGGATTGTTTTATGTTCTTCTTTATTTATAGTTATTATTTTTCTGTTGATGAATACCAAATATATTTCTAAAAAAAAGGTTAAAAAAATATACTTTGATCCAATATTAAATTTTATAGGTAGATACGGAAAGTTTGCTTTTTCTATACTCTTACTAATAGGTCTTTACAGAATAGCTGATGTTGTAATGGGTGTTATGGCAAATATATTTTATCTAGAAAAGGGATTCAACATAAATCAGATAGCAACATATTCAAAATTTTTTGGTGTCTTTGCCACAATAATAGGTGGATTTTTAGGTGGGTTTTTTTGTTTAAAATTTGGAACAATGAAATCACTATTTTTAGGTGCATTGATAGCATCAGGTAGTAATTTATTATTTGCCTGGCTTGCAACATCTGAGGCTAGTATTAAATTTTTAATAACAGTAATTACTGCAGACAATGTAGCAAGTGGTTTTGCTGGCGCTGCATTTGTTGTATATTTATCTGGCTTGACATCTGTAAAATTTACTGCGACACAATATGCTCTATTTAGCTCGATAATGCTTTTTATACCTAAATTAGTTGCTGGTTATTCAGGTAGCTGGGTAGATGCCATTGGTTATTCAAATTACTTCATAGTTACTGCTTTGCTTGGAATACCAGTGCTAATATTAATAATATGGCTATCAAAAGTAGCTCCAATAAAAAATTAAATGATAAATAATAAATTAATACTAAATGTTTATGAGGATAGTTCTTCCAAGAAAAAAATATCTACTCAACTTTTATATGGTGATAAATTCAAAATAATTAAAAGATATAATAATATGTTAAAAATTAAAACCTCTTATGATAATTATGTTGGCTACATTACAAAGAGAAAATTTCCTGAAAATGTAAAACAAACTCATAAAATCTCAATTTTGAAAGCAAAACTATACTCTCAACCAAATATAAAATCCAAATTAAATAAATGCATCAGTTTCTGTTCATACATCAAGGTAAAAAGTTATAAAAATAATTTTTATAGTTTTGATAAATATTGGATTAAGAAAAAAGATATAGTGCCTGTTAAAAGTAAAATTAAACTCTTTGGTAATATCAAAATGTTTAAAAATACAAAATATAAATGGGGTGGTAACAGCTACAAAGGAATTGATTGCTCTGCTTTAGTTCAAATTTTTTTTAGATTTAATAACATGTTTTGTCCAAGAGATACCAAAGATCAGATGAAATTTTTTAACAAAGTTAATAAAACAAATATATATAAAAAAAATAACCTTATTTATTGGAAAGGACATGTTGCGATTTGTCTTAATAGTAATTATTTAATTCATGCATACGGCCCTAAGAAAAAAGTAGTAACTATGAATATTAAGAATACAATTTTAGAAATTACAAAAAAATCTAATTTGAGAACTAAAAGCATTAAAAAAATTAATGATATCTGATCAACAATTAAAGATAAAGACTGATATATTAACCAATAAATTGAGCGCCGGTCTGTTCGATGAGGTAATAACTGAAGCTAGGGGTTTATTGCGAGAACGCGGTCATCAAATAATTTATAATATACTATCAATTGCATATCAAAGTTTAGGAAAATTTGATCTTTCTGTAGAAATTATGGAGGAAGCTCTTAAAAAAAACCCAAAGAACCCTTATTTTTTAAACAATATGGGAATAAGTAAACACAACTTAGAAAGCTTTGAAGAAGCAGAGCGTTATTTTAAAAAAGGGCTAGATGTTGCACCAAACTATATAAATATATTAAATAATATTGGTAATCTTAAAAAAGATCTAAATCAGATAGATGAAGCCATTTTTTTTTATAAAAAATCATTATTAATCAATGAAAATCTAACTGAAACACAATTTAATTTAGCAGCAATCTATATAAGTTTGGGAAAATTTGATGATGCTGAGTATCATTTGAATAAAATTTTAGAAATCAATCCTAAATTTACTGAGGCAGATCGATTAATTTCAACATTTACCAAATACAGAGAAGATAACCACCACCTCAAAACAATGGTTAGTAAAATTGAAGATAAAACACTTAATAAACAGCAACTAATACATCTACATTTTGCACTTGGAAAAAGTTTTGAAGATATAGAAAAATATGAAGATTCTTTTAAAAACTTTAATAAAGCAAATCAATACCTAAGTGAAATTGTTAAATATGATATTCATCAGGATATTAAAAATTTTGATAAAATTAAAGAAACAATTAAATATATAAATCATATTGAGATAAATAAAAATACACGACAATTAATTTTTATAGTAGGCATGCCAAGGTCTGGTACATCTTTAGTGGAACAAATAATTTCCTCTCACTCAAATGTTTTTGGAGGAGGAGAGCTTTCTTTTTTATCTAATATTATACATAATGAAATTTTAAATAATCAAAAATTAACTTCAATTAAAAATAATGATTTGACAAATTTACTAGAAATAATGCAGGAAGAATATATTTCCAAAATATCAAAGATTGATTCTTCAGATAAAGTTTTTATTGATAAGGCACCACTAAATTTTAGATATATTGGTTTTATTAAAAAAGTTTTTCCTAACTCAAAAATTATTAATTGTAATAGAGATCCCATTGACATCTGTTGGTCTAATTATAAAAATTATTTTTCTACATCATTGCCTTTTTCTAATAACCTAAATAATCTTGCCAAATATTATTCTCTTTATCAAAATTATATAAAAGTTTGGAAAGAATTATTTGCAGATGAGTTTTTTAATATAAATTATGAAAAATTGGTAGAAAATCCAAAGCAAGAAATTAAAAATTTATTAGCTTTTTGTAATTTAGAATGGGAAGAAAATTGTTTAAAACATGAAAATAATTCAAAATCTATAAAAACTGCTAGTTGGGCTCAAGTAAGAAAACCTATCTATAAATCTGCTGTTAAATCATCTGATTACTTTAGAATATATCTAGATGAGCTAATCAAAAATATAAAAATTTAGTTTTTCCTTCCAAAATCAGGCTTATTTATATCTTGTTTTAGTTTTATTATTTTCTTTCTAACTTTTTTTGTATCAATTAGTTTTTTAATTATTGATTTATTATTTTTTAATTGAATATCTCTTTTAAATGAACGTAAATTTTTAATAAATAAATCAATAGCTTTTGAAATATTTTTTTGATTATTAAAAAAAATGTCTCTCCACATAATTTCATTAGATGCGGCAATTCTTGAAAAATCTCTTAAGCCTCCAGCGCTATATTTAATTAATTCATACTTTTGTTGTTTTTCAAAATCTGTAGCTGTTTTAACCAAGTTATATGCAATTAAATGAGGTAAATGACTTGTCATAGAAAAAACTGTATCATGTTTTTTTGAGTCCATAATTGCAACTTTGGAACCAATTTTTTTCCAAAACTTACTTAGTATTGAAAGATGTTTTTTATTGGTATTTTTTTCATTTATAAGAATGCACCATTTATTTAAGAACAGATCTTTTTTACCATGTTCTGGACCACTAACTTCTGACCCTGCAATAGGGTGACTGGATGTCCAAAGAATTCCTTTTTTCAATTTTCTTTTAATTAAGTCCATAGACTTTTCTTTAGATGATCCAACATCTGTAATAATAGTTTTAGGTAATAAATATCTGTTTATCTTTAAAATTATTTTTTCATATTCTCCTAGTGGGGTACAAAATATTATTAAATCTAAGTTTGGGATAATTTTCTTTAAATCATCTATAATTTCACATGGTAATTTTAATTTCTTGATTTTTGAAATATTTGATTTTGATTTTTCGTAGACAAATATTTTTTTAGCTATTTTTTTTTCAGATATTGATCTTAACAACGAAGAGCCAATTAAACCACATCCTATAATTAAAATATTTTTCATAATTAATTAAAGATAGTTTTGATCGTCGTTATGAATTTCATATTCTCTTTTTTAGATCCAATGGTTAATCTTAATTTATTTTTAATATTATATCCATTTTCTGTGGATCTTAATATAATTCCTTTAGACTGTAGTTTGTTAAAAACATAATTAGCTGAAAATTTACATTTATCAAAATTTAATAGTAAAAAATTAGCTGTTACTTCATTTGAAAAAATTTTTATTTTTTCCAAAGCATTTCTAACTTTATTTGCTTCTGTGATATTGTGTTTCACAGATTGATTAATAAAGTTTCTATCTTTTAAAGCTTCTATTGCTGCCATCTGCGCAACTTGATTTACATTAAATGGGGGTCTAATTAAATTCATTGCAGAGATGATCTTCTTGGGGCCATGACCCCAGCCAACTCTTAACGAGGCCAGTCCATATATTTTTGAAAAAGTTCTTATCACAACAACATTATCCTTGTCTTTAAATAAATCTAACCCAGATTTATAATCTTTATTTTTCATATATTCAAAATATGCATCGTCTAAAACTAATAAAATATTTTTATTCAATTTCATTCTTAAGTCTATTAGCTCTGCTCTACTTAAGTATGTTCCTGTTGGGTTATTAGGGTTGGCAATAAATACAAGTTTGGTTTTTTTTGTTACTTTCTTGATAATTTCATTTATTGAAACTTTAAAATTTGCTTCCTTAGAAAAAACAACTTTTGCTCCCACTATTTGTGCATATATCCTGTACATTAAAAAGCTATATTGAGGAACAATCACTTCATCAGAGGGTTTTAGGTACAACTGGCAAATCATTTGAATAATTTCATCCGACCCTGCGCCACAAATTATCTTCTCAAAATCACACTTAAATTTTTTTGAAATTTCTTTTCTTAAGTTTTTTGTCTTACCATCTGGATACTTCGATATTATTAATTTTTTATTCTGTAAAATTTTCTTTACTCTTGGACTTACACCAAGAGCTGACTCATTTGCTGATAATTTTATAACATTTCGTATTTTTGCTATATTTGACTTACCTGGTTTATAAGCCTCTATTTTGAATTCTTTAAATTTTGGAACTGTCATTTTTATTAATTTTATTTACCTTATAAATAAAATATTATCCTTTCATATAGAATAAGTCATTTTTTAAAAAAATTGACATAAGAAATACTATCTAGTACAAAAATATGCGCTGATTTAACTGAATTGCGAGCGCTTAAAAAAACCGCTAAATAAGTTTTTTTGTCTCACAATTCAAATTTAGCTAATATTTATGAATAAAAATGTAAACATAAAAAATATTATAATTGATAAACCATTAAAATTAGATTGTGGTCAAACTATCAATCATTATTCTCTAGCTTATGAGACTTATGGCTCTCAAAATGAGACGAAAGATAATGCTATTCTTATTTTTCATGCTTTAACTGGTGATCAATTTGTTTCTGGAATAAATCCAATTACTAAAAAAGAGGGTTGGTGGTCCTATGCTGTTGGACCTGGTAAAGCTATTGATACTGATAAATATTTTGTAATTTGTGCCAATGTTATTGGTGGATGTATGGGCTCGTATGGTCCTAGTGAAATTAACCCTGATACTAATAAAAAATATGGTACCACTTTTCCTGTCATCACTATTAATGACATGGTTAATGCACAATTTAATCTCTTAAGTTTTTTTAACATTGATAAGTTATTTGCTGTTATGGGTGGATCGATGGGTGGAATGCAGACACTTCAGTTCGTTAATAACTTTCCTGATAAAGCAAAAGTTGCTATTCCAATAGCCTGCACAGCTAGTCATTCAGCGCAGAATATTGCTTTTAATGAACTTGGCAGACAATCGATTATGGCTGATGCTAATTGGGAAAATGGTGACTACTCTAATCAAAATAAAAATCCTAATAAAGGATTATCTGTTGCAAGAATGGCTGCACATATAACTTATTTATCTAAAAATGGTTTACAGGAAAAGTTTGGAAGAAAGTTGCAAGAAAGAGATGACCTAAAATTTGGTTTTGATGCAGACTTTCAAATAGAAAGTTATTTAAGATATCAAGGATCTGTATTTGTTGATAGATTTGATGCCAATAGCTACCTATATATAACAAGAGCGATGGACTATTTTGATCTAATAAAAGAACATCACGGTAATTTATCTAAAGCATTCGAAAAAACTAAAACTAAGTTTCTTATTATATCCTTTACTTCTGATTGGCTTTATCCAACTTCTGAAAATAAAGAAATTGTTATAGCTTTAAATGCCATAGGTGCTGAGGTCGGATTTGTCGAAATTGAATCTGACAAAGGGCATGATTCATTCCTTTTAAAAGTTCCTAAATTTTTAAATACTCTAGGTGATTATATTAAAACAGCTTATTCTAAAAACTAAACATGAAACAAGAATTTAAAATAATCTCTGATTTAATTGAAAAAAATACTAGAGTTTTAGATGTGGGCTGTGGAGATGGTATATTAATGGAATATCTTAAGTATAATAAAGAAATAGATATAAGGGGAATAGAGATCTCGAAAGATAATGTTCAAAAATCTTTATCAAAAGGACTGACAGTTATTGAGGGTGACGCAGAAAAAGATCTATTACAATTTCCCGACAGTTCCTTTGATTTCGTTATTTTAAGTCAAACACTGCAAGCATTTTTAAATCCTGAAATAGTCATCAAAGAGCTATTGAGAGTTGGTAAAAAAGCTATTGTTACAATACCTAATTTTGGTTTTTGGAAAGTTAGACTTCACCTATTAATTAAAGGAACAATGCCAATTACAAAAAATCTACCTGATGAGTGGTATAATACTCCTAACCTTCATATGTGTACCATAAAAGATTTTTATAATTTTTGTGAAAATAGAAAAATTATATTAGATAAATCATTAGCTCTGCATAACGAAAAAATATCATCTATTAATAAACTTAATCTAAATATTAAAAATTTATCAGCAGAACTAGGTATTTTTTTAATTGAAAGCTAAATGGAAATTCAAATAATACCCTGCTTACAAGATAACTATTCTTATCTAATTATTGATAAAACTAAAAATATTGCATGTGTGATTGATCCCAGTGAAGCAGAGCCTATTATCAAATATTTGGAAGATAAAAATATACATTTAAAATATATATTAAATACACATCATCATTATGATCATGTGGGAGGTAATATAGAATTAAAAGAAAAATATGGAGCTAGTATTATTGGATATAAAGGAGACAAGGATAGAATCCCAGAAATAGATATACTGGTCAGTGATCAAGACATTTGGCACGAAGAAAATTTCCAGGCTAAAATATTTCATATACCCGGTCATACCCTTGGTCATATTTGTTTTTATTTTTATAATGAAGAATCTGTTTTTACAGGAGACACTCTCTTTTCACTTGGTTGTGGTAAAATTTTTGAAGGAACATACTCACAGATGTATAATTCATTAATGAAAATAAAAGCACTACCAGAAAAAACGAAGATCTATTGTGGACATGAATATACTAAACAAAACTCTAAATTTTGTATTACTCATGACCAAGACAATGAAAGCCTAAAAATTAAGATTAAACATATAAACGAAAAATTAAAAAATAACCTACCTACTATTCCATCTACTATTAAAGAGGAATTGGAGTGCAATATTTTTCTTAGATCTGATACAGAGGAAACCTTTTCAAAATTGAGGGATTTAAAGGACAATTTCTAGTTTATTCGGACTTGACTATAATAAGTCCCCGACTATATTGCTGCTTATAAATAATAGATTAAACAATGTCATACGCAATCATACAAACAGGTGGAAAACAGTACAAAGTAAAGGCTGGTGAAATACTTAAAATTGAACGATTAGAGGATTCTAAACTTGAAACTAAGATAGAATTTAAAGAAATTTTAGCTTATGGAGATGACAAAAGTATTGAAGTTGGATCACCGACAGTTGACGGTGCAAAAGTTGAAGCAGGTCTTGTTGAAAATGGAAAAAATAGAACAATATTAATTTTCAAAAAAAGACGAAGACAAAATTCTAGAAGAAAAAATGGTCATAGACAGCAATATTCATTAATAAGAATTAGTAAAATATTTTCTAAAGATGGTAAAATTTTATCTGAAGCGGAAAAAATGGTTAAACCAACTAAAAAAATTGAAAAGGTTGAAGCTAAAGTAGAGGCTGAAGCAGTTAATAAATAAATTAGGTAAGTTATGGCTACAAAAAAAGCAGGTGGATCATCGAGAAATGGACGAGATAGTGCTGGTCGTAGACTTGGCGTTAAGAAGTACGGTGGTGAAGTAGTGATTCCTGGAAACATAATTGTTAGACAAAGAGGAACAAAAATTTTTCCTGGTGAAAATGTCGGAATGGGAAAAGATCATTCAATTTTTTCTGTTGTTGAAGGAAAAGTAGTATTTAAAAAAGGTAGATTAGACAGAACATTCGTTTCCGTAAAACCCAATTAGT
>Ga0307995_1001997_pt1 | contig 12228 bp, 9 predicted proteins | sample EllFjometagen262_FD_203132 | JGI IMG/M metagenome (GOLD analysis project Ga0307995, IMG submission 203132) | Marine microbial communities from Ellis Fjord, Antarctic Ocean - #262 | ecosystem: Environmental > Aquatic > Marine > Unclassified | place: Southern Ocean | collected 2014-11-02
AAGCAAACCAGGATTGTCATTTTCAATAAGTGAAATAGAACAATTATCTGATGCTGTCACAGTTCCTGTCGTTGAAAGCAAAACAGTACAACTTCCTGTATCTGTGTTTACAGTAAGATCTGATGGTGCTATAACTGTCGGTGATATAGTATCCACCTTGGCTATTGACAAACTTTTAGATTTACCTATTTCCTGCCCATCAGTTAAGGTTACTGATATTGTAACAGAAAATGTGGTTTGAATATTTAAAGGGGGATAAACATAACGATATATAATAGTAGATGTTGCTTGTGCTGAAGATGCTATATTACCATTTCCAAAATCAAAATCCCAATTATTGGCCGGTGGTGGAATAGCATTAACAACCACATCTTCTAAACCCCAGTTATCATGAACTGAGGATGAATTTTCTTGTTGGTACCATCTAAAAATTGTGGCATTTGACTTTGCATCATCTGGAATAGCAATATCATTAGCGTACCAACTATACCAAGCTTTGTTTTTATTCCGGTCTGTATCCCAATCATCATAAATAGTAACCCAATTACTGCCAGAATTTATAGAATATTGAAGAACAACTTCTTCGTTTGCATAATCTGGATCCTCACAGCGGTCTTGGCTATTATCAAGATCATCTGCTCCATAACGAATTAAAAATTCTAAACTTCCTCCATTACTAACATCAACTGGAAGAGTTTGAACAAATCTTTTCCCAATATTAACACCACTAGCCTGAAGTGTTGTAGCCCAGAAATAATTAGAATTACTTGGAGTGGGTGGTGCCATACTACAAGGCTGTCCAACAGTAAAGGGAGATGAAGACCAACCAGTAGGCAAATTACCATCATTGAAGTCAAAATCTGTTACACTAGTTTCACTAGGGGTGTATAATGTTTCAAATTCAATAAGAGTACCAGTACATGAAGTCGAAATTACTGAAGAAGAAAAAGTGATTCCTTGACTGAAGAGAAAACTTCCATAAAGAAAAATAAAAATCCTAATATACTTCAATTACAGTTATTTTTGATAGAGCAAATTCACGTGTAAGATTTGAGGTCTTAGCAGAATTATTTTGTTTGAAAATTTTTAAATTTATTGGGCTATACTGACAACTTCCAACTTTTGACTCATAGGGCTTGAGAACAAATGCAATCTTATCTTCTTGATTTTCTGGTTCATCAGGTCTTTTGAAAAAATTCACTACTAAAGTATCTCCTGTTTTATTTTTAATTTTTATAAAATAATATTCGAAATTAAATCCATTTTGCTTGTCGTCACAATTTAAAGAGGTGTAGGATATTTTGATCTTTTCGTCTTCAAAATAGGACTCCCATTTTGTTTCAATAGAGATGTTTGTCAAAAAAAATGTAATAACAAAAACTGTAATTTTCATTTAATTACTATAAAAAAATAAATTACTATAAATTTACAAAATTATCTAGAAAATATTATTTTTAAAAAAAATAATTTAAAATCAGACATAGTTTTGTTAAATATTAAAAACAAAACACCCAATTAGTTACGTTTTTTAATACAAAAAATTCTGTTTAGCAGGCTTTAAATGTGATAGTGTGACCCAGGGAGGGTTCGAACCTCCAACCCTCAGAATCGAAATCTGATATTCTATCCAGTTGAACTACTGGGCCTTTTAATGACATTAATTACTCATTACAAAAATAACATTAAAATAAACTATTAAAAATACATTAAGAAGATAATTTATTTTTAATGATGGTGGAGATCGTTTTGCCATCAGCTTTACCCATCAATGCTTTTGCAGCTATTCCCATTACCTGACCCATTTCTTTCATTCCAGAGGCTCCAGTTTGTGTAATAATATCTTCTATAACTTTTGTTATTTCAGATTCAGAAATTTGTGCTGGTAAAAAAGTAGAGATAACTTCAGCTTGAGCTTCTTCTGGCTCAGCCAAATCAGGACGGTTTTGATCTCTGAAAATTATCGCACTTTCTTTTCGCTGTTTCACTAAACGTTGCAATAATTTAATAGATTCTTCATCGCTAATGTCTCCTGAACCTGAAGAGCTAGTTTGTATTAATAATAAAGCGGATTTAATTGCTCGCAAGGATTCCAGCTTAATGGTATTCTTAGCTCGCATCGCATTTTTTATTTCTTCGGACAAATTATTTAAAATTCCCATATATTTTTATTAATCAACATTATCGTGTAAAAAAGAATTATTAGATCTCAACTGTAAATCATCATTAACATCAGAATCCAAAGAAAGTCGAGAAGGAGTCTCAGGGATCGTGTTTTCTATTTCCAACCCTTGGCGTTTATATGCGGGTTCATTTTCCATATCTTCAATTCTTTGTAATTGATGTTTAAATTTATAATTAAAAGCTTTTAAATGTTCAATGCGTTTTTCACTTTGGGTCTCAATAGTCTCATTAATAGTTTGTTCAAAAGGATCTGTTTTCAATTTTTTTTCGGGTTCCTTCTGAGAGTTAGTTTCTAATTCAGAAATAGGATTGTCTTGTTTAAGTTCAAACTTAATATCTAAAGCAGGTTCTTCTAAATCCATTTTTAGTTTTTGATTTAGATTAAAAGACTCATCATTATTAAACTGATTTTTGCTCTCAGCATTAGATTCCTTTTCATTAAATGGTAATTCAAAATCAAGTTGAATTTGACTCTCTTGATCTAAAAATTCCGGATCTACGACCTCCATATCAGAAATTAGAGTAAAGACATCATTAATAATAAATTCTTCCTCAAGAATATTTTTGTCAATGTTTGAGTTAGAAATAAAATTTTCTTCAATTTTATCTTGATCTTCTAAATCATTTATTCCTTGAAATTGAGGTTGCAAGAACTCGTTATTTTCCAAAATTTCTTCAGGATTTTTTTCTAAGTCAATATCCTCAATATCTTTAGAACAATTTGAATCTGATCCGTTTATCAGAAATTCATTATTCATTTTATCATTTTTAAGAATAACACCTGAAGTATCAACATCTGAAATAATTTCATTTAACATCTGTGAGCTCTCTTTATTTAATGGCTTTTTTAATAAAAAAATTCCGTTAGGCACAACCTCAAACTCAACCTCTAAATCATAAACAACCTCACTCATTGCAACCAAGTCTTCATCTAATTTTTTAATTGGCTTTTCAAAACCAAGAAGAGAAGGTTCTTTGTTTACTTCATCCAAAGAATCAAATGGATTTACTGAAATAGGCACTTCTTTTTTATCATCAAGATTGTGTTCCATCTTTTGATCATCCTCGAGGGTATGTATTATTTTTTTTGCCTCGGTATTAGAAATTTCGTTCTGTTGCTCTTTGCCAAATCCTGTTGCTATAACCGTAACAGAGACTTCATTTCCTAGAGATAAATCTTCACCAACTCCCATAATGATATTAGTTTGATTACCTGCTTCTGCTTGGATATAATCATTGATTTCTCCTATTTCATCAATGGTGATTTCGTCTGAACCTGAAACTATTAAGAGTAATACATTTTTACATCCAACAATTTTATTATCATTGAGTAAAGGCGAATCTAATGCTTTGGAAATTGCTTCTTGAGCACGGTTACTTCCTGAAGCAGAACCTGAACCCATAATTGCAGTCCCTGAATTTGTTAGTACGGTTTTAGCATCTTTTAAATCAATATTTTGAGTGTAATGATGAGTGATAACTTCGGCAATTCCTCTTGCCGCAGTTGCTAAAACTTCATCCGCTTTAGCAAATCCAGCTTTAAACCCTAGGTTTCCATAAACCTCACGTAATTTATTGTTATTAATTACTATCAAAGCATCCACTGATTCTTTGATTTTTTCTAAACCATTTTGAGCTTGTTCCAGCCGTAACTTTCCTTCAAACTGAAAAGGCATAGTCACAATTCCAACTGTCAAAATATCTAAGGATTTTGCCATCTGTGCAATTACAGGAGCTGCACCAGTTCCAGTTCCACCTCCCATACCTGCAGTAATAAAAATCATTTTAGTTTGAGTAGATAAGATCGAGTAGATTTCTTCCTGACTTTCTTGAGCTGCTTTTGCTCCAATCTCGGGATTTGCACCAGCTCCAAGGCCTTCAGTTAAAGTAGCTCCTAATTGAATTTTAGTAGGAACACCACTTTCATTCAAAGCTTGTGCATCAGTATTACTAATAATAAAATCTACACCTTTTATGCCTTGTTGAAACATATAGTTGATAGCGTTACTTCCCCCACCACCGACTCCAATCACTTTAATTACATTACTTCTGTTTTTAGGTAAGTCAAAAGTAATTCCTTTAATTTCTTCTTGATTCATGTTTGATTGATTATGCGTTATCTAAGAATTCTTTTAATTTCTCTCCAAAGCGATCTAAAATAGATTTTCGTTTAATTTGAACCTCATCAGCTAGAGTTTCATTTTCTTGATTATTAAAATCTTCTTTTATATTTGGTTCTAGAGTGAAATCTGAAAAAGGATTATGCTCCAAAGCGTTCATTAACAGTCCCACTGCTGTTGCAAAAAGTGGACTTGAAACACTTTCCTGAGTATCCCCTGCTAAATGCTCACTAGGATATCCCACACGTGTATCCATACCGGTTATGTATTCGGCTAATTGTTTTAAATGCTTCAGCTGGCTTCCACCGCCTGTAAGAACAATACCAGCAATTAATTTTTTCTTTTGGTCATTGTGGCCATAATTCTTGATCTCCATATAAACTTGTTCGATAATTTCAACCACTCGAGCATTAATTATTTTAGATAAAGTTTTAAGTGAAATCTCTTTAGGGTCTCTACCCCTTAGTCCGGGAATTGAAACTATTTCTGTGTCTCGATTTTCACCTGGCCAAGCTGAACCAAATTTAATTTTTAATAATTCCGCTTGCTTTTCAATAATAGAACAACCTTCTTTTATATCCTCAGTAATGACATTTCCACCAAAAGGAATAACTGCTGTGTGACGAATAATTCCATCTTTAAAAATTGCTAAATCAGTGGTTCCACCTCCAATATCTATCAATGCAACTCCAGCTTCTTTTTCTTCAAAACTTAAAACTGCTTCTGATGACGCTAGGGGTTCCAAAGTAATGTTTGCCATATTTATTCCTGCACTCTTTATACAGCGGCCAATATTTTTTATAGAAGAAACCTGACCCACGACAACATGAAAATTGGCTTCCAAACGTCCACCATGCATTCCAATGGGCTCCTTTATTTCTCCTTGACCATCTACCTTAAATTCTTGGGGAAGCACATGAATTATTTCTTCACCCGGAAGCATTACCAGCTTATAAACTTGTTGAATTAACTTTTGGATGTCATCATCATTAATGACTTCCTCGGGATTTTCTCGGGTAATATAATCACTATGCTGTATACTACGAATATGTTGTCCAGCAATTCCAACAACTACATCATTAATTTCACAGCCCGAATTAGACTTTGCTTCTTCAATAGCTTGTTGGATCGATTGAATAGTTTGTGTAATATTATTAACAACACCACGGTGTACTCCTAAACTTTTAGATTTACCTAAGCCTAGAATTTCCACTTTATTAAATTCATTTTTTTTTCCTACCAAAGCAACAATTTTGGTAGTACCGATGTCGAGTCCGACAGAAATGTTTTTTTGTTCCATAATTTTAAGGCGTTGAAGCAACTACTTGATTCTTATAGGTTAAATTAATTTTTTTATATCCACTTAAAGAGTCTTGAACATTTTGAAATGCACAAAATATTTTTAATTTATTTATTTTTTTTTTAAGGTGTAAAGTGTTTCCAAACACAACTTCAAAAGGATAGGATTTTAGCTGAATACTATATTCAGCATCTCTAAATGAAACATGCTTTAATTCGTATTCCAAAAAAGGATCTACTTTAAGTTTTTTAACTAGTGTAGCTGTCATTTTAAGGGTTTCTGAACCCACATCAGTTAAAAATGATGGATATTCTTTATTATCTATAGTTTTATAGGTAAATGCAACTCCATTTTCATCTACATAAAGAGGAGGCGTTGTTGCTAATTGAAAAAGCGGAGTTCTCTCAGTAATACTAATCGATAACTCACCCTTTGGAAGAATAAAAACTTCGGCATTTTCCACTTCAGGTGTACGTTCCAGTTGAGTTTCAAGCATATTCAAATCTAAACTATCTTTCTCCTGAATAGACTTTGATTTTAAGTTTTGTGTTAACAATTTATTAACTAAATCTGAATTTAAAAAAAAAGGGGAATGTGTAAATACAATTTGTACCTCATCTTCTTTTCGTAATTTATTTTTATGATTTGAAAACCAAAAACTAAAGCTAAAAATCAAGCTTACAAAAACCAAAAACAAAAGTGACTTATTAATTTTCATGTATTATTAATTGATTTTTTAAAAGTTCTACCTCTACCCCAATGTCACCAGCACCTAAAAACGCAAATAAAGTTGCCTCACTAGCTTCCATTGTTGACTTAATTTCTGATTTTTTTATTAATTTCTTATTGGCATGTACCACATCATTTATCATTGCTTGAGAATCTATTCCAGAGATGGGTTCTTCTCGGGCAGGATAAATATCTAATAATACTACCTCATCAAATCTACCCAAAACATTTAAAAATTCATTATAAAAATCTTGTGTCCTAGAAAATAAGTGAGGTTGGAAAAAGACACAATTTTTTCGATCGAAGTAAAAGCTTTTGATTGTATCCAAAACACTTTTAATTTCTGTAGGGTGATGCGCATAATCATCTATCACCAAAGCTTCTCCCAATTGAAAAACATTCATTCTCCTAGATACACCTGGAAAAGATGACAATGCTTTTAAAGAAGCCTCAATAGGAATATTTGCTTGGTCAGCTATTGCTACTGCACAAAGTGCATTTAAAATGTTATGTACTCCTAATTCATTAAAAACTACTTTAACAAAATTATCCTTGGGTGTTTTTACATCAAAACAATATCCTTTGGTTAGTTTTTGAATATTTGTAGCTATGTAGTCAGCAGGCACATCAATTCCATATGTTAATCCTGGCAAAGGAACTCCATAAGCAACTATTTTTGTTTGACTAATTTGATTTGAAAACTCAACAAAGGTTTCCTTGAAAATTTCTTTAGTTTCATAGACATCCAAGTGATCCACATCTATTGAAGTTATTCCTCCTATTGTAGGGAATAAATCAAGGAAAGATCTATCATATTCATCGGCTTCTACAATTACAAACTCATTTCCTGTATGAATTAAGTTAGATTTTTGATTGACAAAAAAGCCACCCATAAAAGAAGTAAATGATTGTTTTGTTTGGGAAAAAATATGTGTTAATAAAGCAGTAGTTGTCGTTTTACCGTGTGTTCCAGCAACTGCCAAAATTGTTTTTCCAACACAAATTTCAGCCAAGAATTTAGCTCTTTTTTTTATTTGATTTCCTTGAGAAATAAAAAATGCTAATTGTGGATGTTCAATGGAAATTGCTGCGGTATAAATTATTTCTACATCAATTCCCAAAACAGATTTAGGCAATGCAGAAACTCTAGAATCGTAGACAACGGAGATTCTTTCTTTTTCAAGATCCTGAGTTACAGCTGAAGGAGTAAGGTCATATCCAAAAACAGAATGTCCTTGCATTTTGCAAAACCTAGCTAAAGCTGACATTCCCACTCCTCCTATGCCAACAAAATAATAAGACTTTGATTTTAATAAACTCATATTAACTCCATTATTTCATTAACAATATTTTTTGTTGCATTAGGCCTAGCCAATGCTTTCAACTGAAAACACATTTCCTTCTGAAGAGAAGTGTCTGTTACCAATTTTGTAAATATATCTTGAAAGCTTTTGTCCAAATCCTTTTCTTCAATAACAAGAGCAGCATTAACTTTTGCAAATGACATCGCATTATGAAATTGATGATTTGCTGTCACATTGGGAGAAGGAATTAATATTACAGGTTTACCGACGCAACTTAGCTCAGATAAGCTTCCTGCACCAGCACGAGAAATTATGTAATCAGCAGCAGAATAAAGCTCTTCTGTTTCATAAACGAAAGGTTTAACAACTAAATCCTTACTTGAATAGCTTTTATATACTTCAAAATACATTGCTCCACATTGCCATAAAATATTCAAAGAAAACTCTTTGAAAAATTTAATTTGTAAAGCTACAAGTTCATTGATTTTTTTTGCTCCCAAACTTCCCCCAATAATAAGAAGAGTTTTCTTTTCGGGATCTAAATTAAAAAAAGACTTGGCTTCTTTAGAATTTATAAAAAAATCACTCAAAATCTGACGGACAGGGTTACCCGTAATTAAAATTTTTGAAGTAGGGAAATAATCTTCCATTCCATTATAAGCAACAAAAATCTTGTCTGCTTTTTTACCTAAAAGTCGATTAGTAATTCCTGGAAAAGAATTTTGTTCTTGAATTAGGGTCGTAATTTTTAGCCATTGAGCGACTTTTAAAACAGGACCACTTGCAAAACCCCCGGTTCCCAAAACAACTTGTGGCTTAAATTTTTTTAAAATTAAAAAGGCCTGCAAAAGACTGACTACTATCTTTAATGGAAATAGAAAATTTCTTACTGATAGAGATCGTTGAAAACCACTAATCCATAATCCACGAATAGAAAAACCGGCTTTGGGAACCTTTTCCATTTCCATTTTGCCTATAGCTCCAACAAACAAAATATCAGCATCTCTTTGTTGTAACTTTATCAAAGAAGCAATAGATACTGCAGGATAGATATGTCCTCCTGTTCCTCCTCCAGAAACTATGATTTTAAATGCTTTCACTTAATATACTAATTGGATTTAGTTCATCTATGTCTTTAATTTCATCCCTCTGATCTAATTCTTTTTTAACACTTACACTCAAAATAATTCCCATAGATATACAGGTCATCCAAGCAGAAGTTCCACCACTACTTATCATAGGTAAATTTTGTCCTGTCACCGGAAGCACTTGAAGAGCTACACCCATATTAATAAAAGCCTGTAAAATAATTGGAATCCCTAAACCTATGACCATGAGTTTACCAAACTTTGTTTGAGTATTATGAGCAATTACTACAATTCGGAATAATAAGAGTAAATACAAAACAATTAGTCCTACTCCTCCTATCAATCCAAATTCTTCAACAATTATAGCATAGATGAAATCAGAAGAACTCTGAGGTAAAAAATTTTTCATACGGCTTTTCCCTGCTCCTAAACCAAATATTTTGCCGGAAATTATTGCTGTTTTAGCTCGATCAATCTGATAATTTCCGTCTTCACTTTCACCACTTGTAAAATTCTCGATTCGATTTATCCAGGTATCTACACGATTTGGAAAAACTCCAGGAAAGGCTTTTATCATTAGAAAAAATAAAAGGACTGCAGTCAAACCAACACCACAAATAGTTAATAAATACTTCATAGGATATCCCGCCAAAAAAGAAAGCATTAAAACCATTAAAAACATTAATACTGCAGTTGATAAGTTTGATGGAAAAATCAACAAAACAACTATGAAAACAGGGAGCCACAGTCGTAAAAGAGAACTCTTGAGAGTTGGAATGCTTTCATCTAATTTGGATAAATAATTTGATACATAAATCATTAAAACAACGGAAGCCAAAGTAGATGTTTGAAAACCCAATCCAATAACTGGAATTTTGATCCAGCGGCTTGCATTTGCACCTTCAATAACCGTTCCTTGGGTGGCCGTATAAATTAAAAGAAGGATTACTATAGGAAGCATTAATAAAGAGATTCCTTTGAAATATTGAAATGGAATTTTATGTACTGAAAACATTAACACAAAACCAATGGATAGAATTATAAAATGCTTGGTTAAGTAACCCCAGGGTGTTCCACGACCAACAACATAAGCAAGGTTTGAGCTAGCGCTAAAAACAGGTAAAAATGAAAAAATAGCCAATAAGGTAAATATTCCCCATAAAACTTTATCTCCTGTTATTGATTTAATCATGTCTTATAAATTACGAACTGCAGCTTTAAATTGATCTCCTCTATCTTCATAATTTTCAAATAAATCAAAGCTTGCACAAGCTGGAGATAAGAGAACGGTATCTTTTGGCTCAGAAACCTTATATGCAATTTTAACTGCCTCTGACATGGATTGTGTTTCAATAAATATTTCAGAAACTCCTTCAAAAGCATTCCTTAATTTCTCATTGTCTATTCCTAAACAAATAATAGCTTTTGCTTTTTTTCGAATTAAGGGTAAAAGTGATTCGTATTCATTTCCCTTATCTACTCCACCAACAATCCAAATCAATTGATCATCAATGCTTTCTAATGCAAAATAGGTTGCGTTAATATTTGTTGCTTTTGAATCATTTACATAAGTCACATGCTGAATAGTGAGTACCTTTTCCATTCTATGGGGAGCACCTTTAAAATGCGTTAAACTTTCTCGAATACTTTCCTTACTAATCTCCAATAAATTACCTATGGTAGCTGCAGCCATAGCGTTAAGCAAATTATGTCTTCCGGATAATTGAAATTGAGCAGAATTAATCATAGTGATTGATTTTTGATTATTAATTTTTATATTTTGGCCTTTAATGGTGGTTTGACTATGGGGTGACTCAATGCCAAAAGAAATTTTTTGAGCATCAATTTTTGTTTCTTGAACTGCTGATTTTAAATTCTGATCATCTATATTGAACAAGAAATAATCGTTTTCTTTTTGATTTTGAATTATTTTTAATTTTGCTTTGATATACTCATCAAAATTGTAATTATATCGGTCTAAATGGTCGGGTGTGATATTCGTAATAACTGAAATATCTGGAGCAAAATTTTGAATATCATCCAATTGAAAACTGCTTATTTCCAACACATAATAATCATAATCATAGTTTGCAACTTGCAAAGCAAAACTGTTCCCTATGTTTCCTGCCAGACCAACATTAAACCGAGCGTTTTTTAATATTTCATAAGTCAATAAAGTTGTTGTGGTCTTACCGTTTGTTCCTGTAATTCCAATAAGAGTTGCATTTGTGTATTGAGAAGCAAATTCAATTTCAGAAACAATTTTTATTCCATGTCTTTTTATGTCTTGAATCAGTTTGGTATTACTTGGAATTCCTGGACTTTTCACTACTAATTGAGCATCAAGTATTTTATCTAATGAATGGTGACCCGATTCCCAAACAATTTTTTCTTTAGACAAGAGTTCTTGTGATTTTTTGTTAATGGTGTTTTTGTCTGATAGAAATACGTCGTAGCCTTTCTTTTTTCCTAAAATAGCTGCTCCAAAACCACTTTCTCCAGCACCCAAAACAATAAGTTTTTTTTTCATTATCTAAGTTTTAGAGTTACAACAGTGAGAACAGCCAGTACAATTCCAATAATCCAAAAACGGGAAACAATTTTACTTTCATGAAAGCCTAATTTTTGATAATGATGATGTAAAGGAGCCATTCTAAAAATGCGTTCTCCTATACCTTTTTTGGATTTTGTGTATTTAAAATATCCCACTTGTAAAATCACTGAAAGAGTTTCAATAAAAAATACACCACATAAAAGTGGAATTAATAATTCTTTTCTGACTATAATAGCAATTACCGAAATAACTGCACCTATGGATAAACTTCCTGTATCACCCATAAAAATTTCAGCAGGATAGGTGTTATACCATAAAAAACCAATTAATGCACCTAGAAAGGCAGCAATGAAAATTGAAATTTCTCCAACATTTGGGATATACATTATATTTAAATAAGAAGCAAAATTCACGTTTCCAGAAACCCATGCAAATATTCCTAAAGCAAAAATAATTATTGCTGAAGTTCCGGCAGCTAGACCGTCAATTCCATCGGTTAAATTTGCTCCATTAGAAACCGCTGTAATAATAAAAATAACAATAGGTATAAAAACTAACCAAGTATATTGTCGAGTTTCCAAACCAAGCCAGCCAATCAAATCTTGATAATCAAATTCATTATTTTTCAACAGAGGTATAGTAGTAAGGGTAGCCTTAATATTTTGACTGTTAACTTCTGAATTCATTGGCTTTTCAATAGAATTTATAAGAATAATTTCTGAACGAACAGTAACATCAGAATGAAAAAACAATACGGCTCCTACCAATATCCCCAATACGATTTGTCCGACTATCTTAAATTTACCGTGAAGTCCGTCTTTATTTTTTTTGAAAATTTTAATATAATCATCAATCCAACCGATGAAACCCATCCAAACCAATGTCACCATTAGAAGAATAATATAAATATTTTCTAATTCTGCTAAAAAAAGTACAGGGATAAGAGTACTCA
>Ga0307995_1001999_pt1 | contig 12221 bp, 6 predicted proteins | sample EllFjometagen262_FD_203132 | JGI IMG/M metagenome (GOLD analysis project Ga0307995, IMG submission 203132) | Marine microbial communities from Ellis Fjord, Antarctic Ocean - #262 | ecosystem: Environmental > Aquatic > Marine > Unclassified | place: Southern Ocean | collected 2014-11-02
CTGGAGCAGTAACTCGGTTTGACGCTATTGGGCCAAGCTTCCAGGCTCGCCTGGATGCGGAGAACTCGCGCGCGAATGAGACGATCTTCCGCTTTAATGCGGATATTACTCGTAAGCAGGGGAAGATCGAGGCTGGTGAATATATCCTTCGAACAAAGGAGATCCTCGCTGATTCTGCTCGCTTAGGAGAAGACTCTGCCCAATCAGGTTATGATGCGTCCAAGGAACGCCGAGCAGCGAACAATCAGTTCCAACGGGATCTTGATGATATTGATGACCAATCTATCCGTAAGCGTGCCTTGACCAAGGCAGCTTACGCGGCTACTGGCGCGAGTATGAGCTCTGGCGTACTCCGAGCCATTGATAATGAAAATGCTCGGGATACGGAAAAGCAGTTAATCCATACGATGCTTGCTCGAACCATTGAAAATAAGTCTACAGGAAAGATTATCAGGGATTCGCGTCGCGAGCGTGAAGACATAAAGCGCGAAGCTGGTCGTTCGGCAGATGTTTTGGAGCAGTCTGCCAAACTTCTTGAGTTAGAGACTGAACGAAACGCAACTTCTGCTGAACGCGAAGCCGATAAAATGGCTGCAAGTGGTGAGTACATGGACTGGTACTCTGGTTTTATTACCGAGAGCGCTGATCTTAAAGCTAGAGTAATGTCTACTGGTGCTCAGATCTCTGCGGATAATACGTTCTCTACAGCTCAGGCAAATGCTTCAGCTACTCGACGTTCAGGTACAGCGGCTCTTATTGGGGCGGCTGGTAGTGCAGTTTCGCAAGGTTACGGAATGGCCAAGACTTTTCAAGCTAATGGTGGAATAGGTCAGAACTGGAAGGATTCCCCAAATCCTCTTCAAAATGCCACGGGATCTATCAGGTATCTGGGGAAATAAGCTCATAAATAACATGGCTCAAAAAAGAAAAACGAATAGGCAGCGAGCGGATCTAACTCAGCGAGGTAGCAGGGCTGGATTCAGCTCTAGTCAGCAAGTCAGGAAAGTCTCTGGCGTTCAGCCTAGTGGCACTTCCGCAGCACCTCGCGCCGTGGCTCAGTTTGGTGGGATTCCTGGGATGCCTGTGAATGCGCAGGCTCCTCAGATGGATCAGTCGACTGCTCAGATTTTTTCTTCTTTATCGGATACGTTTACCGATATGAAGAAAACTAAGGATTACTTTGCTGCTCGGGAAATTGCTACTAATGATGAAATTTCCCGTAATGATACTCAGCTCCAGGCTGACGAACACTACAATTCATTGAAGGTTGGTTTTGAAGAAGAGTTGCAAAGCGGAAATTTTGTTTTTGGAGCTAATTCCGGCACACCTTTGAAGACCGCTATGGAAGCGTACCTTGATGATGATTCAGCCTTGTGGCATACACCGGATTTTAGATCGTTGCCTCAGGAGAATAAAGAAAAGATAAAGCGCGACATTCGAAGCAGTTTTCGCAAAGATGCGATGGCTTACGAGATAGGCACGCGTATAGAGTCAAATAAGAACAGGATTCAGAAGGCTTCTGAGATCAACTCAATTGCGATCTCAGGAATGGCTCCTCAGGTTGATCCAGAAAGCGGTCGGCTTATAAGCCCTGACGGAAAGGGTGCGTTCCCTCGCCAGGAGTGGGCGATTAAAGAGATTGCTAATAATGCCCATACTCCTGGGTTAGCGTTTTCTAACATTAACCGAGCTTTTGAAAATGACTTTCAAGCGATGATTCTTTCTTCAGAAGATCCGAGTGAGCTTGTTTTTAATGCTTTGCTTGAGGAGTACAAAACCTTGGATGGTAGGTCGCTTCTTGTTCCTAAAATTGTAAAAGACGCCCGTGAAGACTTAAAAGAGCAGTTGGAAATTTCACCTCAAGCTACAGTAGATAATGTCAAGACCGCTATTTTAACTTTTGATAAGAATAAGGCTCCGATTGGTCCTGAAACTTTAGGTAGTGGTTCTGCTTACACAGATGCAGCAACCTCGTTTGGTTATCATAAAAACCTAGCTAATGCAAAAGCAGCTATGGGTGATAGCCTTACTCCTTCAGAGAAGTCTGCTTTTAGGCAATCTGCTCTTAATTTGGATGCAATCAAAAAAGTAAATGAGGTTATGGCGTTGAATGATAGGAGTTCCAGAGCTTATATGAAGGCAGCTGGATGGCCTATGACCCAGGAGTTTACTCACAATGATCTTATTAGTAAATTGGTGACGAATATCCAGGTAGCTTTGGATAATCCCGCTACTACTCAGGAAGAGAGAGACACTAAGGACTCTCTTCAAATACAACTAGCAATAGCCCAAGCAGCTCAGAGCAAGGAACGTAATGAAGTCAATTGGCGTAGATCTTTAAGTCCAAAGCATCGGGCTGCTATTGAATCGAAAACTATTACGGGAATACAGGTTACTAAGATATATGAAAATCTTTATGCTAGTGGTATGACGGCGATCACTTCAAAAGACGCATACCCTGTCTTGGTTGAGGCATTTTCTGAGTTTTATCACGAGCAGGATGGGCGATCCAAGTTAAATGAAAAGGGTATCACGACTTCTCAAGTAGCTCTGGGATCTCTTATAGACTCGGCTATGGAGAACGATGATATTGAGGCAGCAATACAGGTATATTATGGGACCAAGGTATCTGGTCTTAATGAGAACGAGGTTGTAGCTCCAAAAGAATTTCACTCGAATACTCAGAGCACCGTGCTTAGGTCTCTCGGGGGACAGGCTGTTAAGAACGCAACTGCCGCTCTTGATGCGCTTGAAGACCTTGCTTACGCCAATTTGTTTAAAGATGAAACTTTCGCTGGTAAGGTCTCTAGCTATGAGGTGCTGAAAGCAATAGGTTCTTCTGATCGTGAGAAAAAAGAGACCAAAGCTATGAATGATTTTCGGACAGATATTGCTAGAAAGGTTGAAAATACGGCTTTGGGGTATGTTGGCCGCTCCAAACTTCGTGCTAATGGGAAAAGCTATTATCCTAAAAAGTCGGATGTAGAGAATTTCTCTCCTAGATATATGTCTGCTTTTATTCAGAATTCTCGTCATTTGGCAGGAGGTATTTTCGTAGCGAATGATATTCGTTCTGTGAGACAGGCGATTTCTAGTAGTGTTCGTCATGGGTACGGCGGCAGCATACTTGAAGAAATAGCTACAAAGCAGAGTCTAGGGACTGAGCGTTATTCTAAGGAGGATGTTGCGGAACTTACCGCAGCGATTCAAAATAGTTCTTGGGACCACGAGGTACTTAAAGACAACCTGGTTCGGCGAATGACGGAAGCTAGTGAGGGAGGAACCGACCCTGTTAGAGCTTATGATAGCTTCATGCTGGATTTAGCTTTGAATTCTGAACTAATTGTAGCAGCTAACGGTAACTGGCATATGCAAAGCAACAGCGAAGGTAGTGGTAAAAATGCTATGGTTAGCCTTCCTGGATCGTTCCAAAGTCTTCAGGCTAGGGTTGATGACCGTTTTATGGAGGCTGTAGAAGCCACAGCAGAAGCTGCTGACCAAAACGAGGGTTGGTGGCAGGAGCTTTGGCAGACCCAGGTAGGCGACTCTCTTATAATGCAGGGTTATGTCTCTCCAGCTAAAGAGACTTTTCAAGGAAGCGCGAATGACCACATTAAGGAGAATCTTCTTAAAGCAGGTTCTATTGATTGGAAGTCTGCTGAGATTGTAGGTGCCGAGGGAACTGCTCGTCGGTATAATGACGGGAATTTCTCAGCAGTTCGCCTAGAGTCTTCTATGAAAGATTATTGGGATAAGACGAAAGGTAGTAGGATTAACCGACGTAACCATGCGTCTAGTCCTTACGAAGGTAGCGACGAAGCTCATAACATTACTAGATCCTTTGCTCCCATGTTCGATTCCGTAATGCCTCAGCTCTTAGATGTGAACCACAACTTGAGTCGCTCAAGTAGTGAGTTCAATCGTCATATGCAGGAGCAGATTGAAGCTCCTAAGCGTAAGGAGATTGAGCTTTGGATGGATAAGAATAGTCGGACTGATCTTAACGTCTCTATGACGGTAGGAACTTTCTCCGAAGATACGGCTGCATTCAACGAGGATGTGTGGGATAAGGGCTCTGTTAAGCCTTCGATTATGGCATTGTCTGCTTTGGTTGAGATAACTGATCCTGAAGGGAACGTCATAAAGACGTTTGAGTGGGATGTTCGAGACGAGTACGCTCTTTCTATATTTGAACGATCTAATACTAAATAGGTTATGCCCGAAACTATACCAACAATTATTCGTTCTGATAACGAAGAGATAGAGCGTCTAAATAATCAGTATCTTGGGCAATATAAATATGTTCCAGACCTTCAGGCAGCTTTGTCGGCACGTATCAAACAGGGCTTTAATAATTCCACTGGGAAGGTAGTTTACGATTTACTTGCTAAACCCTCGGCTAAAGATGATCCGAAGATTCCCGTCAAACAGCTTTACTTGGATTATCCCAACCAGCATTGGCCTGAGCCAATGACTCGGGATCAGGCCGAGTGGCGCTCGAATCATATGAAGGTTCGAGCCCATATTCAGGATATTATAGACAGGCGGGAGCAGGGTGTTTTAGCTACAGGATTGGGCCTGACTGCGAGTTTTGGTACCGCAATGCTTCTGTCGCCAGAAAGTTACTTCGCTCCTGCTGTTGGGGGTCTTAGTTCGGCTGCTGCGGCTCGCGTAGCCTCTGCTGTTGTGAGTACACCAAAGGCTTTTAAGATAGGGGCAGCGCTGAAGACCGCGCGAACTACGAAAGCCACAATTGAACAGGCAAAGACTGCTAGCAAACTAGTTTCTCCTGGTATGCAGACGACGACAACAGCCGGAGGGCTTGAGATCGTGTCACCTGTTTTTAAGCATTCTTTTGCTACTGTGAATTTGGCTAAGATGGCTCAGCTCCAGAACAAGCACCGCTTTGTTGCGGGTTTTGCTGAGGATGCGGCACTTACGGCTATCTTTACGGAGCCGCTTTTCGCTTCTCGCGAAGAGATGTTGGGAAATCCCCAGACAGCTAAGGATTATATGGCGAACGTCCTGCTTGCTGGTATGCTTTCAGGTCTCCTAAACTCTGGTGCGGGTCGTATCATCGACCGTGTAGCTATGGAGAAAGAGGTGTCGTACCGAGCTGCGGAGCTAGTTCAGCTTTCTTCTGGTAGCGCAGTTCCTATCACTACACCTGCCGCGCGAAGGATTGCTCGGGATGAGTGGAAGATAACGAGAGCCCTGGGTTCCTGGAGAGCGAATAACAAATTTGATGGTGAGGTTGTCATCGGTCATCGTCCTGACTCGGACTTCATCTCAGGTTATAATAAGAATCGCCATGCGATCCATATCAATACGGCCAAGCTGAAAAAAGAGCGTGACGTTATCGATGCATTGGATAGTGCCCTGCATGACGCAGAAGTCCCTGAGGCGGATCTTCCTGATTTTAAGACGAAGGTTGGCCCTACAGGGATAGATACTGCGGATGGGGCGAAGCTTCCTGATCTCAAAGACGAGTTGACGGATACTGTTCCAACCAAACCGCATACGGCGTATAATCCCGCAGATCCGCCAGAGAATGGTGTTGCTGTAGAGCGTGAGCGTATTGTGGCTGAGACGCCCGATGCGAATGCAAAACCTGTAGAGACGGCAGATAGTATCATTGAGCCCATACGTAAAGCTGTAGGCGAAGAGGTGGACGCTAAGGGAGTCGTGCGTGTAAAGCAGGGTCATGAATACAGCCATGTAATCGAAAACCTTGATTCCGAGATGGAGTCTCGCCGGATTATCGCCGACATAAATATCAGCCGTGCTTTAGAGATAGCTACTTCGCTTCACACTGGCACTCACGCAGCCAAGTCATTTCCGAGTGCTTCTGATGCGGATCGTTTTGCTGTGAAGCTACTCCAGGACTCAGGTTATGATCCAATGACTTTAAGGACAGCTAACATCGACGAAGTAACTAGCACACTAAAAGCCAAGGTCGATGACATGATGAAGGAGGAGTCGCTTAGAGTCTTCCGTCAGATCGAAGCCGATAACAAGTGGGGCTTGATTGCTGAATCCGGTCGCGGCGATCTTCATGGAGCTTTGGATGGTTCCTTGGTTTCCGGTGGCACGTTTTTTAGTGGCCAGGGCGACAATACGTATCGCCGCATGGGGACCTATAGTTCTCGTTATTCGAACTTGATACACAGTGTGGCCATTGAGCATGGTGTCTCGGACTTCATTGAAAAGTACGATGATGCAGCAGCGGTTTTTTGGAAGGATGTAGACAAGTCTCTCAATAACATGGGAGATGTCTCTCCTGAAGCGAAGGCTATGGCTGACGTATATAGGGAGATAGCCGAGCACCAGCGGATTATGCTCAATCGTCAAGGTGCTGGAATAAACAAATACGAAGGGTTTTTCCTCAGCACGGTTCACAATCGCGCAAAGATTGTAGCAAAAAAGAATGAGTGGCAGGCGTTTATGATGCACTCGGACAACGTCGACTGGCGTCGCATGGGTTACGAGGGAGACGCCTCGGACGTAGCCGCTCGACAAGAGTTCCTAGATGTCTTTTTCGAAGAGGTCGATGGCGGCTTCCACCACGATACGCAGATTAACCAGCTAGTCGCGGGTGGTAAGAAGGGTCAGGGTTTTGCCAATACCCGCAAGATACACTTTAAGCCAGGGAAGCAGACGGCGTATAATGATGTTTTTGGTCGTCAGAATACGGCCAAGGAACTCCTCGATCAGATGGAGCTTCGATCCAAGGCTATTGCGATTACGGAAACGATGGGGCCGGATACTAAGGCTACCTTTAAAACTATTACTCGTAGCGAAACTTATTTGAAGATGAATAAGTCTCAGAAGGCTCAGTTCAAATGGCACTGGGACGAGATGACTGGGGAGACTAATACGGTTGTAAGTCAACCAACAGCTACAGCAGGACAGGGCTATCGGAACCTGGTCAATGCTATGGTTCTTCATGGCACGGGCATAACCATCGCAGCTACCGACCCTATTTCTCAGATCGTCAATCTCCGTACTTCAGGTCTGTCTTCCTCGCTAGGTCGTGCGGCTCGTCATGTGTACGACTCCTATGGGGAGGCGATCAACTCGATCATCAAGGGAAAGGATACCCTTGCTACGAAAAGAATTAAGATGTCGATCCTCCCCCACGATACGAATTTACAGAGTACGCGCATGATAATGGGCGACAACTCGATTGGTCGCACGGGGAATCTCCCTGAGCGAATGAGCCTCGCTACGATTAAATGGAGTGGCGCTGGGATCTTTACTAAGATTTCCCAAATGTCTTCGGTTATCGGAATGCAGCGTAGAATGTCTGAGCTTATCTCCGCAGGAACCTGGGGTGATGATTTCACGCGACAACTTGGTCGCTTCAATGTTTCTCCCGAGGAGTTTCTTAGTCTAAAGAAGTACAAAATTGACGATCAAATATCAGTCTACGGTATTGAAGACACAGTACTTCGTCAGAAGATGACGAACTTCCTAGACGAAGGTATGCGTCTAGGGTCGCTTCAGGCTGATCCACGCCAAACCTCCCTAACGAAGCTCGGCTCCAAGTCCGGTACGGTTTGGGGTGAAGGTGTTCGCTCGGTTACTCAGTACCTCCCAGCAGCTCTAGCCCAGCACCAGAAGCTTCTTATGCGTCTGGCGGTAATGGGTGGAGGGGATGCCAGGTTCACTAGTTTAATTGAGCGCTCTCGCATTGCCGAAGTAGCTACGGTTCTGGGTATGATGCTTGGTTCGGCTACAATGGTAGTTACTCTCAAGGATGTCCTCCGAAACAAGGAGCCGTTTTGGACAGGGGATCAGCCTTTTAATGATGAGCATATGTGGCGAATCCTCAAGGTTTCTGGAATTGTTCCCTTGATTACTGAGTTTGGGGATACTGTCCGAGGGGGTATGCTTGGACAGATGTCTGTGGATGCTTACAAGATTCTAGAGTCTGCTGGAGAGGGTGATATTTGGCAGACTGCTAACTTAGCAAAGAAATCCTCTCCTTTGATTTTTACTAACCTTGGCCCAGCTCCAGTAATGCTGGATGTATTGATTGGTCTGGTATCAGAAGAGTATTTGCGTGACACGCAGCGCCGTATAGACCAAGTTGAGCTTCTTTCCGGTCAGTCACCTATAATCAAATAAGATAATGGCAGTAAGAATTAAAGATAAAGCAGCAGTAACCGAGGTAGATTCCTCGGATCGTTTTGCAATCGACGGAACAGCGGGACTACGATCCTGGTCTTGGGTCAACTTGGTAGCTGGACTTAAGTCCGGTACGAAGTTAGCTTCCGGCCTAACTACGACATTCTTCCAGGATGTCTTGGAGAAGGGAGCGAACGATGGTTACGCTAGCCTGGATTCTAGCGGTACTGTTCCCGTCGCTCAAATTTCTTCGATTGCTACGATCAATACGCAGACGGGAACTGCATACACCTTAGTACTTACGGATGCGGGAGTCATTCTTCAAACGAACAACGGTTCGGCAAATACGGTAACGATCCCTCCCACATCCAGTGTAGCCCTGCCTGTGGGAACTAACTTAGACATAGTACAAATCGGAGCGGGAACTACGACTGTAGTCGCAGGTTCGGGTGTTACGGCCAATGGAACCTTGGTATCGGCGGGTCAGTGGAAAAAACTTTCTCTTTATAAACGCTCTACTGATGTGTGGGTAGTTATTCCTTAGTTTTCTGCACTAGTAATACTCCAGCAACTAACGAGACGGGAATTAATTATGCAAACATTCACAGTAACCCAAGGAGACGACGAGGAATTCGCTTTGTCGATTTTTGATCCAAATAGTGGATTGTTTATTAACATGACAACCCATACCAACTGGACTATCGAGTTACAGTGGAAAGGGCTTTCTAGTAGTCTTTCTCAGACATTTACTGGCGTCACTATGTTAATCAATACGAGCCACGCAGATCCGACTGCGGTTGACGGTAGCGTAAAAATTACCATTACTTCAGCTCAGTCCCAGTCCTTGGCTGTGGGGACTTATGATCTTTGGATTAGGTTGTTGGATTCAAATACTACTTACAGCCACTTATTTCGTGGAGATGTAAAACTTGTAATAGTTGACTCACCTCTTAGCTCGTGATGGAAGTTTCTGTGAAAGTGAAAAGTTTTTTAGCAACGTGGGGGTGGGCAATACCCACGATCTTTATTCCTTTAATACTGGCAGCGGCGGATTCCAGGTACGCTAAGCAAGTGGATTTAAATGAATTGATTAGGGCTAACATGCAAACGTCGTCTGATATTAGTTATCACAAATCGACTCTGAGTTCGCATATGGAGTTTCAAGCTTTGTCGAAAGACTTCGTTCCTAGAATAGAGATTTCACAAATTTTACTTTCGATAAAGGAGGCCCAGGAAAGCGACAGCGCTAAATTGGATCGACTTTACAGCATCATAGCATCAGATAGGCGCTAGATGAAGTTCCAATTGAAAAAGCTAAAAACCTACACAGGAGCCCTTGCTAGCCTTGGGGTCTATACGGTGTCGCTTTTTCGTTTGGCTACCTACACAGGAGCCTTCGTTAGGCTTGGGGTTTATACGGCGTCGATTTTTGATTTGGCTACTTACACAGCTACGGTTCAGCGGGTACGCTCTCTTAGCCTTATTTTACAGGGCGCTCGTACCGACTCTACCATAATAACGTGTGATAGGACGAGTTTCACCTGCGATAATAATATCTAACTCTCTCTATAATGGCTAAGCAAACTGTAAATATTGGATCAGTTCCAAACGATTCTACCGGAGATTCCCTTAGGGTTGGCATCGACAAGCTCAACGACAACGATTCCGAGTTGTACTCTGGAGCACACGTTGCAGCAGCTGTCACTAAAACTACTCCGGTTGACGCGGATGTTGTCGGCATTCAGGACAGTGCCGCTAGCAATATTCTGAAGAAGATTTCTTGGGGGGCTATTAAGGCAGCATTCAAGACGTATTTTGATACGCTTTATTTGATGGATAGCGAGGTTACAAATCTCGCACAAGTTAAAGCATTTGACGCATCGGATTATGCTACGTCCACTCAGGGTACTACCGCAGCAGCGGCACTACCCAAAGCTGGTGGCGCAATGACAGGTGCTATTACGACCAACTCGACTTTTGATGGGCGTGATGTTGCTACTGACGGGACAAAGTTGGATGGTATAGCTATAGGAGCTACGGTCAATACAGGAACCATCGGTGGGGGAGGTACTGGTGCCAAAATACCTGTTTATTCGGGATCGGGTGCATCTACAACTATTTCCGACTCACCGCTTACAGTATCAGGAACTACTGTTACAGCGGGAGCGGCTTTAAATGCTACTGGCTCGATTCTTGCAGGTGGGGGTCTTTACGCTGGAGTAAACGACGATGACGGTGGGAATCATTTGCAAGGAAATCTTCATGCTTATGGCTCACCAGCATCAACCCCTCTCGGAGGGAGACTAAATCTGTATACAGCGCTGGATTACGACTCGACATCACCTATTGCTATTGATGTTTGGATACTAGAAGCGTATGAGGATGATTTCACTATTCGAAGAAGTAGTGAGGCTAGTACAGCACCTCGATTTAAGATAAATAATCTAGGTAATTTCACTCTTACGGGAACGGTTACCGCCCCAACATTTATTGGTGCTTTAACTGGCAACGCAACTACTGCAACAGCACTGGAAACGACAAGAGCTATCAACGGTGTAAACTTTGACGGTTCGGCTGATATTACGATCACTGCTAATGCAAATCTTGCAGGGAACTTGCTAACGGCAGTTCCATCGGGTGCTTTGTTTACAGGAACCATAGGTGGGGGAGGTACTGGAGCCAAAATACCAGTTTATTCGGGATCGGGATCGTCTACAACTATTTCCGACTCACCGCTTACAGTATCAGGAACTACTGTCACAGCGGGAGCGGCTTTAAATGCTACTGGCTCGATTCTTGCAGGTGGGGGTCTTTTTGCTGGGGTAAACGACGATGTAGGCGGGAATCATTTGCAAGGAAATCTCCACGCTTATGGCTCACCAGCCTCAACCCCTCTCGGAGGGAGACTAAATCTGTATACAGCGCTGGATTACGACTCGACATCACCTATTGCTATTGATGTTTGGATACTAGAAGCGTATGAAGACGACTTCACTATTCGAAGAAGTAGTGAGGCTAGTACAGCGCCTAGATTTAAGATAAATAATCTAGGTAATTTCACTCTTACGGGAACTGTTACTGCATCTGGAACGGTTACCGCTCCTACATTTATTGGTGCTTTAACTGGCAACGCAACTACTGCAACAGCACTGGCAACGACAAGAGCTATCAACGGTGTAAACTTTGACGGTTCGGCTGCTATTACTATCACTGCTAATGCAAATCTTGCAGGGAACTTGCTCACGGCTGTTCCCTCAGGTGCTTTATTTACGGACACCACATATAGCGTAGGTGATGGTGGGCTGACTCAGGTTAATTTCACTACCGCAGACAACACTAAATTAGACGGCATCGAAACAGGTGCCACCGCAGACCAAACAGCCGCACAACTCCTTACAGCCATCAAAACAGTTGATGGTGCAGGCTCTGGTTTGGATGCTGATTTACTTGATGGTATTTCGTCAGCTTCTTTCCTTCGAAGCAATACCGCCGATACCTCATCACAAAGAATAACTTTTACAGCCTGTGCGACCAACAACTGGGATACTATCGCTACAGCATCAGGATCGCAAGGCGGCTTGGAAGTTCAAAACTCTGGTTCAGGCAATGACGCGTTTATGTCATTTCATGCAGGGGCTGATTTTGCATTATATTTTGGACTCGATGCTGATATCAACGACATAGCTGTTGGCGGTTGGTCGATGGGCGCAAACAAATACAGGATCTGGCACGCAGGCAACGACGGATCTGGTTCTGGATTGGATGCTGATTTGCTTAAAGGTTTAGCCTCAACGACATTGAATACTGTAAACACCATTGCAGTGCGGGACGGTAGCGGCGACATACATGCTCGACTGCTTCGGCAGCAATACACTGGTACGACTACGTTAGCCAACTACATAATGACACAGGTCTCTCTGGGAACTGGCGATAATTATTTGCGAGCTTGTCCTATGTCCAGTTTTAGAACCACACTATATGCGGGTGGTATCCACGTTCCAGGCGGCGGGGCTGTTGCAACCAATGAGGCATTTGGTACGGGGGCGCTAGCTAGCAACACCACGGGAGCAGGTAACACCGCCAGCGGGTAT
>Ga0307995_1002000_pt1 | contig 12221 bp, 8 predicted proteins | sample EllFjometagen262_FD_203132 | JGI IMG/M metagenome (GOLD analysis project Ga0307995, IMG submission 203132) | Marine microbial communities from Ellis Fjord, Antarctic Ocean - #262 | ecosystem: Environmental > Aquatic > Marine > Unclassified | place: Southern Ocean | collected 2014-11-02
CAATTTCTTAAAGATTGAAATATTGCTGTTTTAATTGGTTTTTTGATGTAAGATGGTTTTTTTTTATTAAATGGATATTATGAATATATATGTTGGAAACCTATCTTGGGGCATGAGCGACCAAGACCTAGAAAATCTTTTTGCTGAACACGGAACTGTTACATCAGCTAAAATTATCACTGATAGAATGACTAATCGTTCTAGAGGTTTTGGTTTTGTTGAAATGAGTGACGGAGCTGAAGGAGCTATTGCAGCTCTTAATGATTCAGACATCGAGGGTAGAAAGTTAGTAGTTAACGAATCTAAGCCTCGTGAAGATTCAAGATAAGTAACAGCTTTATCTTATAATATACAAGTTATATTGACCCCATCTCTGCTTTGCAGGATGGGGTTTTTTTTTGCCTATCTTTTTTTCCCCTTTTCCATTTCTTTTGTAAATTATTTACATTATTTTTTATATTTTGATATTACTTGACTTTTAAGCATCAGAATTGTTAAATCACGTTTGAAGTTGGTTTATACCAGCCTTTATTATACAAAACGGGGAAAACAATGAATAAATTTTTACTATCACTTATGGTTCTTTTGCCGCTATCTACTATAGCTGTTGCTCAAGATGCCAACGAAGAGGAAACGATCGAAGAGGTTGTTACTACTGGTATCAAATCTAGTTTAAAAGATGCTATAGATATCAAAAGAAGTAACGTTGGTGTAATGGAAGCTATTACAGCAGAAGACTTCGGTAAATTCCCAGATGGGAACTTGGCTGAATCTCTTGCTAGAGTAGCTGGTGTTGCCATTGATAGAAGTAATGTTGAGGGTGAAGGAGTTGCGGTTAGAGGTTTTGGACCTGAGCTGAACTTGGTAACATTAAACGGACGTCAAATGCCAACTGTCCCAGGACAATGGGGTGGCGGTAGATCATTTAACTTTGGTGACATAGCTTCACCGGGTGTAGCAGCAGTTGAGCTATATAAGTCAACTAATAATTCATTACCATCAGGTGGAATTGGATCAACCATAAATATGGTAACTACTAAGCCGTTAAACATTGATGGCACTAAATTTTCCCTAAGTGCTGGAATGGTTAATGACTCAACAAGTACTGAAGGTGAAACGCCTGAAATATCCTTGTTATATGCAATCAATGGAGGCCATTGGGGTTTTGCATTTTCTGGTTCTCATCAAGAAAGACAAAATAGAGAAGAAGGTACTAGAGAAGCTAATTGGTTAATCCCTGCAAGACAGGCTCTTGTCGAAGGCTATAATAGAACAAGCACTCAAACAAACGTTGTTAATAACAATACAAGAGCAGATGGACTAACGTTCTACCAAGAACCAACTGCATATCAAATTAAAGACAACGATAGATTAAGAAAGAATGCTCAGGTTACTTTCCAGCTTATGCCTAACGATAGAAATGTAACTACTCTTGACTACACTTATTCTGGAGTAGACTTCAGCTCAGAAGGAATGATGTTTGGCTCATGGCTAGGTGGCTGGGATACTGTGTCAGGAACTATTAACTCCAATGGTGTATACACAGACGTTCAGGCTGCTCTAAGATCATATGATCATGAATTAATTTGGGGTGATACTACTAACGCTAATAGATCATTTGGTATAAATCATGAGCTTACAGTTAGTGACTCATTGATTGTTACTTTTGACTTCCATGACTCTATGGCAGCAAAAAGTGGATCAGAGATACCTAACTCAATAGGGATCTCATCAGCTAAAAAATCAACTATTACTCACATAAACGGCGACAAGGGTGGAATAAATACTTTTGCATATGACAAAACATATTCTCCAGCTGATATGTATCTTTCAAATGCTACTTTATGGGATGCATACAAGAAAAATGAAATGGATCAAATGCAATTAAAAGCAGAATGGGTCAATCTTGATGGTGGTTTTGTTACTGCTGTTGATTTCGGTGTTTCACAGACAACAAGTAGATTTTCTGATGCAAGAGGAAACCAAAGTCTATCTATTAATAGCCCGGATGCCGCAGCATTTGATGATTCATTATTTAGAACTACTGACCTAGGTAGCTTTATGTCTGCGTTTAGTCCTGCTATCGGTACCTCATACTACTTTGATGTAGATTTTGAAGAAGCATTAGAAGCCTGGTTTGCAGCCGGCGGCCCTGACAGTAATGACTTCGGGGTTGATTCAAACGAAAGAGTTGCTGAAGATCTTGACTCTGCATTTATCCAGGTTCAAATGGAAACTCTTGTATACGGCAAGCCATTAAATATTATTGCTGGAGTTAGATATGAAGAATCTAGCACTGTTTCAACTAGTTTAGAGGCAAGACCAGACACTATAAGACTTGATTTTATAAGCGGCGTTCAATATATAGCTTCTGGAGGCATTATAGATGCTCCTAGATTCGGCTCAACTGAAGATGTTCTTCCAAGTTTAGCTATGTCATATGCTTTAAGTGATAATGAAGTTCTTAGATTCTCAGCAAGTAAAACAATAGCAAGACCTAGTCTTCAAGATAAAAGATCACAGCTTTCTTATGGAAGTGCTGATTTCTGGAATCCAACAGCTTCTGGTGGTAATCCAAATCTAGAGTCATTGAAGTCTAATAACTATGACTTAGCTTATGAAAACTATTATGCAGAAGGCAGCTATGTTGCTGCTAACTACTTCCATAAAGAAATATCAGATTTTGTTGGAAGTTCAACTACAACAGGAAACGTAAATGGAATTACTAACCCTGCTTACGGTGATAACGTAATGGCTGCAAGAGCATGTATGCAAGACTGGGTTGATGCGGGAAGACCTGACACAGTTTCATATGGTGATGCTGGAACATGGACTTATTGCGTATCTCAGCAAGCAATTTGGGGCCAATCATGGATGAATGATAATCAACATGCTATGTGGGTTGCTTTATCTAAAGCTGGAAACGGCGGAACTTTACCAGAAATGTACAACAATGGCTGGGCTTTTGGAGAGCCTTGGAGTGGTAACGCCTGTAATGACGGCGGATGGTGGAGATGTGACCCTGGTTACATAGATGGGACATCAGCTGATCCTTTAGCAATATTTACTATGTCCAAACCAACAAACCTTGAAGAAGGTTCTGTGAGTGGTCTAGAAATAACTGTTCAGCATTTCTTTGAAGGTACTCCATACGGAATGCAATTCAATGCTACTAAAGTTACCGGTGGTGATGTAGAAGTAGATAGAGATAACGTTGAATCACAATTTATGCTTCCTGGGTTTGGAGATTCTGCCAACCTTTCATTCTTCTACGAAGATGACAAGCATACATTCAGAGTTGCTGCTAACCATAGAGGGGAAACTCTTGCAGGGTTTGGTAACTACGAACAGCCTCTATATGTAGAAGCAAGAACTCAAATTGATGCAACGTATCAATACAGAGCTACTGCAAATACAACTGTATTTTTAGATATGATGAATATCAATGATGAGTCTACTCGTTTACACGCTAGATACTCTGAAATGTTATTCCTTTCTCAAGATCACGGACCTATTGTTAAGTTCGGATTTAGAGCTAACTTCTAAAATAACTGAATTATAAAATAGAGGGCTAATGCCCTCTTTTTTTTTGTTATTTTTTATATCCCAGTAAACTAATAACGCAACTCTTTAATTCTCTTTAATGGAAGCTATACTATATATATGAAATATATAAAATATTTAGCCATCTTATTAATTGTCTCCTCTTGTGGAGGAGGTGGTGGCGGGGGTGAAACAGCTCCTATGACTCCAGATCCTATGACTCCAGCTCCAACAGTTACCTTCAGCTCATCATCTAGCTCTGTTCCGACTGGAGAAGAGTTCACAATTACTTGGTCATCAACTAATGCAACATCATGCACAGCTTCCGGAAGTTGGACTGGCTCAAAATCTACTGCTGGAAGTGAGAATATTACTGAAAGTACCGCCGGTTCAAACACTTATACTTTGACATGTACAGGTGCTGGAGGATCAACCTCTGAGTCAATTATAGTAACATTCCCCTTTGCTTTGACTCTTGGCCTAACCTCTTTCTCAGTTAATGAAGACACTACTTACAATGGGTCTATTTCTGCAACTGCAAATGAGGATGTAACATTAACTTATGAAATTACCTCTTCGGTAACATCTGGAACCCTAGAACTTAATGAAGAAACTGGAGCAATTATATATTCACCTCAAACAGATTTTAATGGAACAGATCAGTTTGGTTATTCAGTCACTGCCTCAGAAAAATCAGTTACAGAAAGTGCTACTGTTAATATAACCGTTGTTGCTGTTAATGACTCGCCAGTTTTAGGATTTGAAACACCAACAACACTATCTAAAGATAATATGCTTTTTGATAGCAATCAAACTTTTAGAGTCAAGGTCTCAGATATAGACAATACTCTTGATGAACTCACTTATGATTTGCAGGTTGGCGATCAGGTAATTCCAGCAGTATTTACTCTTGATACTGGAGAAAACTTAGATGGCTCAGGAAGTTTAGCTGTAGATATTTCTCAGCTTACAAAAGCTGGCTTATTTACTGCCTCAATCAGAGTTTATGATGGTATAAATAGAAGTTCTATCTTATTTGAAACATGGTTCATTTCTAATAAAACAACTGTAACCATTGATCAGGTTGATGACGTTGAACAAGCAGGCAGCAGTGATGCCGCTACTACTCCTAAAGACTACTACGTTTATTACTTATCAGGAAATCCAAGCTCTCTTGGAAAATCTAAATATCTTTTTATTGCCGACTCGATCAGCGGTGAAGTAAATTCTAATGGATCCATGGACATAGATTTATACAGAAGAGCCCTTGTAGCATCTGTCAATAAACTTAATGACTCAGATGCTTCTGAGTTCTTTACTAGTGATTACTTTACTATTGTATCTACTGAGCCAGTTACACCAGATGGCACCTCTCCCATTGGGGTAAGAACCGGCTGCTATGATTTTGATGAGGATGTTTACTGTATAGGGCGTAATGAAATAAATACTTCTGTTTTTGACGTCTTGCTCCCTGATTGGTTATTGGTTTCAACTTTAACAAGAGTTTCTGGAAGGGGGGTCAATCAGGGCAGTAGAAATATTCAAAGAATCACAGAAGATGACCCTGAAAGAACAAGGCACACGTTGATGCATGAGCTTGGTCATGCGCATGGATATATGGGAGATGAGTATCGTTCTGATGAAAGAGATTTAACCGATGACGGCTATGACGTCAATACAACAACACAATCTGATGTTTCATTATTAAAATGGAATCATCACATAGAAGATTTACTGAATGTACTAGGTAAAGATATTAAGGTTTGCTACAACACTGGTGATGGAAGAATTTACGACAGAGATGCTGATGAATATATAGATGGCGATGATTGCGGCTGCCTTGCTAATAACTGGGGACCTCTTAATATCGTTACTAATGAATATCCTTTTCTTGGCAAGAATCCTGAATGCGGTAAAGTCGGTCTCCATGAAGGGAATTACTATGGTTCATTTGATAACTATAGACCAACATTTTGCTCAGTAATGGATTCATGTTATGCAGGAGGATATGGAAAAGTTAATGTCGAAGGCTTTGCTGTTGGATCGATACAAAATCAAGGATTTTATGATGCTTTTGATGATCTTGATTTTGGATTTACTTCAGATGCCGGTGCTTGGCAAATGACTGTTCTTGCAGAGTATGACACTTCAAAAATAACTTTAAAATGGTATGTAAACGGAGTTGAAGATGAATTGAAGCAGAATCAAAAATCTGTAACTTTTAATAGACCTTCTGCTAATGATGTTCAGATATACACCGTAAAAGCTGTTGATTTAACTGGAACAATAATTGCTACAGATGATGTAATGGACCATACTGATTTTTATGGTGGTTTATTTCAGTCATATTTTTATTGGTGCGCAGATTATAGTGTTGACCCTGATGATCCTGATGGCGGCAGTAAATGCTTTGATTTTAGATATGATCCAAACTCTTCAGAATATGCAGATTTTTATTATGGATATATGAATGGCCCCTTGGGCTTAACATGGGGGATAAATTGGGAAAAATGGTAAAAATAACAAAAATATTATTTCTTTGTATTTTCATTATAAATATTCATGCGAAGAACTTTGATGAAATAGAAAATAAAATAGAGCTTGCGCAACACAGGCTATCACCGAATCTCGATGCAAGAATCTTTAGCGTTTCTGGAAGCAAGGATAGTATTTCTATAGCAAGCTATAAAATTGCCAAACCAACTCAGAATTTATTATCCTCATATAAGCTTTTAACCAAAAGAGATAGATATGCCTTAAGGGTTTTAAATAAAGATAAAGAAGAGGTCGCTATACTTGGGCTTGGAAACCCATTTTATATTCACGCACAACATATAGGCTATGAAGACAGCAAGGTTTTTGGAGGCTATATTGAACAAGATATTGAAATTGCACTTCCTTTAGATATGGATGCATCCTACCTTGTTCTTCTATCGCAAGACTCAAACGGGCTTAAAGAAGTTAAGGAAATTAAGGTTAACTAATACGAATGAAATCACTTAATTTATTTTATTGATTTCCTTTTATATATCCTCCTAGAAGCTTGAAACCAAAATATTTAAAAGGTATATTAGCATCCAATAGCGGTACTAGCTCAGTTGGTAGAGCGTCTGGTTGCCAATCAGAAGGCCGCCGGTTCGAACCCGGCGTACCGCACCATCTTTTTTATATAAGTATTTTTTTTCAAATAAAAAGTTAAACTATTTTCATGACTTTTTTTAAAAAAATATTCCCTCTACTTATCTTTTCTTTAGTATCTTGTGGCGGCGGGGGAGGAGGACCTTCTGATTCCTCAGCCTCAACTCCAAATCCACCGACCTCGTCAGAAATTATTGAATCCTGCGTTCAGTATGGAGCTAATACTAAAAAGTGTTCATTCACTCATAAAGCCCTGGAAAGGTACTATATTATTTATGTTCCAGAATCTGGAGTAAGTGAAGCTAGTATGCCTGTATTATTTGCTCTTCATGGATATGGAAGCACCGCAGAAATTCATAAAAACTATACTAATTATCAACCGCTTGCAGAAACTAATAAATTTATAGTTATATACCCACAAGGTTCTTATTTCCAAGGTACTTTTACATCGGGAAACCATTGGAATGTTGGCAGTTGGACAGCTGGAAGTACTGCAGATGATGTTGATTTTATAAATGAAGTTATTGATCTTGTCAGTAAGAAAGAATCTATAAATCAAAATAGAATATATTCTTCTGGAATGTCTAATGGTGGTTTCATGAGTTACCACTTAGCTTGTAACCTCAGCTCAAGGATTGCAGCAATTGCCTCAGTAACAGGCTCAATGAGTAAAGAAACTTTAGAAAATTGCAGCCCATCACATCCTACTCCCATACTTCAAATACATGGCGCATTAGATGTAACTGTTCCTTTTAATGGCGATTCAACTATCAACATGGAGTCAATAGACAATGTTTTCAACTATTGGACTACCTACAATTCCTGTGATCCTATCCCAAGCCTCATAGTTACAGATTATGTTGATTTTTCTGTTGATTATCAAAAATACAACAACTGTCTTAACAATGTGAAAGTTGAGCTTTATAAAATAAGTAGCATGGGTCATACATGGCCTGGTAAAAATAATTATGGAATTAGTGCAACTGAAGAGGTTTGGAACTTTGTTTCTCAATTTGATATTTACGGGAAGTTAGACTGACTTTCTAAGCAAATATGTTTTAAAAAGACTTATTTGATATAAGTAATTATTTCTAATAAGATTAAGTCTTTATTAATAATTACAGGAGTTAGGGTTATGAGAATTTTTTTAAGTTTAGCAATGCTATTTAGTTTTAGTGTGATTGCTCAAGATAGTGTTGAGTATAAATATGAAGTAGAAGCTAATAAAGCAGAATACTTCATGGGTACATATAAAGATGGAAAAGATGTAGATGATCTTGTTGCCTGGTATGGAAAATTTCAAAAATGGGCAGACACTAAGAGCACTACTTTTGATAGTATGTCAGTAGCTATACTAACTCCTTACTACCATTCAGATCTTTCATCGCTTGACGTCATGTGGGTAAATACATCACCATCGCCAGTAGAGCAGTTTAGAGGTCTTCAGGAATGGATGACAAGCGGAGCACCAGCTTTAATAAAATCTTTACCAGTTGTTAACCACCAGCAAGTAGATACATGGCAGTGGACAATATCCCAACCAACAACTACAGACGCAGGCAGCCTTATGTTTGCAACATATGCAGACTGCTCACTTGAAGATGGCTTCAATATGAGAGAGGTCTATGACATGTATAGAGATTTTGCAATATTTGCTGAATCACAAGGCGACACATTAGGTAGAAAACTAATTGTTCCAGATTCAGGTGCTAAATTACCAGAAGGTGTTGATTTTATTAGACTAATGTACTCTTCATCTATTTCAGAAAGAGGAACAAATGCAGAGCTTTACTTTGATAAAATTGAAGGATCAGAAGCTAGCACAAACCTAAAAGGTTTTTCATGTGAAAATGCTAGATCATACATAGGTCAGGCAATGAAGGCGCCTAAGTAATAATTTTCTAACTAAATTAAAAAGGAGGCCTTGTGCCTCCTTTTTTTGTATCCATAGTGCATAATTATTTTATGAATGATTACTCAGATCATATTGCAATTATTGGGGCTGGAATCTCAGGTTTGGCATTGGGCTGTACTTTAAAAAAAGCTGGGGTACCTTGTATAATTTTCGAAAGATCTTCAGGCATAAGTGAATACGGAGCGGGAATATCTATCTCTCCAAATGGGCTTAGGGTGCTCAAGTATTTAAATATAGATAAGCAGCTTAAAGAAAAATCTGGTAATCCAGAAAAAGCTTCTTTATTCTCTAATGGAACTAAAATCACTTCTTTTCCCGTTGAAGTTGTTACAACCTCGAGACAAACGCTTTATAAAGTTTTATTGGAAAGCTATCTTTCTTTAAGCGGCGAAATATTATTTGATCACGAACTATCAGAAATAGATTTAGATACTCCAACTATTCATTTCTCTAATAAATTATCTTTAAAAGTCATGCATATAGCAGCCTGTGACGGCATTAAATCATTCTGTAGAAAACAATGTATTCCTCTTAGTGGAGAGGCTTTATACAGTGGTTACTCAGTATGGAGGGCAATTGAGGAGAGGAAGCAAGAAAATATTGAAACACATTTAGGGGCTAATTTTCATATAGTTACCTATCCAATAAATGAAAATAGAACTAGTTTTGTTGCAGCAATAAAAACAACTCAAGCCCATGAAGAGTCATGGAAAGCCAAGGGTTCCTATGAGGAGATGTCATCTGAACTTCCATCTCAAGTCGAAGATATTATTTCTTCGTTAAAGCTGAATAATGATTTATTTAAATGGGGTGTCTTCACAAGGCCTAAAGCTAAAAATTTATATGCAAATAATATTACTTTTCTAGGTGATGCAGCTCATCCCATAGTTCCGTTTATTGGACAGGGTGGATGTCTGGCTTTGGAAGACGCTTACACCTTTGGTGAACTAGTATCTAAATTTAAAAATGATTTTGATAGAATACAACCTTGTTATCAAAACCTTAGATTAAAAAGAGTTAACCGAATACAGCGAGCCTCTGAAATACAAGGTAGGTTAAACCATATCTCAAATCCAGTTATTACTTTTTTTAGAAATTGGATAATGAAATACACCCCTATCATACAATATAGACTTATGTGGATATGGTCGTATGACCTAGAGAAGGAAATCAAAAAAACTAACTAACTTACAGGCATCTTATGTGTTGGTTATTTTTTTGAAGTTGCTATAATTTCGTCATGAATATATTTACTAAACTAGCCTCATTATTTCAATCAAATGACTCGGGAGTTGATGATGTTGTCAAAACATCTCAATCAATGTCACTTAAAGTCTCTAAAGATCTTAAAGATTTCTTAGAAAATGAAGTTCTTGATGGGTTAGACATTTCATCAGATCATTTTTGGACATCATTTGAAGAAATACTTAATGAATTTAGCCCTAGAAACAAAGAACTCTTAGAAAAAAGAGAAGATATTCAATCATCAATAGATGCATGGCATATCGAAAGAAGAGATTCTGAGCATAACCATATGGAGTACAAGTCTTTTCTTGAAAAGATAGGTTACATAGCCCCAAGAAGTGGAGATTTCACTATAACTACATCAAATGTAGATCCTGAAATAAAAACGATAGCAGGACCTCAATTAGTAGTGCCTGTAATGAATGCTAGGTTTGCTTTAAATGCTGCTAATGCAAGATGGGGAAGTTTGTATGATGCCTTATATGGAACTGACGTAATTAGCGATGAAGATGGAGCTAAAAGAGAAGGAGGGTATAACCCTATTAGAGGAGATAAGGTTATCGCTTTTGCAAAAAACTTTCTTGATGAGACTATCCCTTTAGAGCATGGAAGCTTTGCAAATGTTTCAGCATTTGAGTTTATTGACGGAGAGTTATCTGCGACATTGCTTGAGGGAGATAAGGTTGGTTTAAAAAACCCAAGTCAGTATGTAGGCTACGTTGATAATGGAGAGGGAACTTACGGCCTTCTATTTACAAATAATAATCTACATTTTGAAATTCAGATAGACAATACTCATTCGGTTGGCAGTACTGATATTGCTGGTATTAAAGATATTCTCATGGAATCTGCAATTACAACCATTCAAGATGCCGAAGATTCAGTTGCAGCAGTTGATGGAGAAGATAAAACAATTGTTTATAGAAATTGGCTTGGTCTTATGAAAGGAAATTTACAAGAATCATTTAATAAGAATGGCTCGCAAATGACCAGAGAACTAAATCCAGATAGAGCATATAAAGCTAAAGATGGCTCAGATATTACATTGCCTGGAAGAAGTTTAATGCTAGTGAGGAATGTAGGCCACTTAATGACAAATCCAGGAATATTAGATTCAACCGGTGCTGAAGTGCCAGAAGGCATTATGGATGCTATGTTCACAATATGTATAGCAAAACATGATCTTGAAAATAAAGGACTATATAAGAACTCTAAGACAGGAAGCATATATATTGTAAAACCAAAGATGCATGGCCCAGAAGAAGTTCAATTTACATGTGATTTATTTGCAGCAGTTGAGAAAGCCCTAAACATTCCCCACTTATCAGCAAAGGTTGGAATAATGGATGAAGAAAGAAGAACAACTGTTAACTTAAAAGAATGCATAGAAGTTGCAAAGGAAAGAGTTATCTTTATTAATACTGGTTTCTTAGACAGAACAGGTGATGAAATTCATACAAGCATGGAAGCCGGACCAATGATTTCAAAAGTTGATATGAAACAACATCAATGGATTGCATCCTATGAGAACTGGAATGTTGATATTGGTTTAGAGACAGGCTTTAAGGGGAATGCCCAAATAGGTAAGGGCATGTGGCCAATGCCTGATGAAATGCTTGGAATGTATAATACTAAAACTATGCATCCTAAAGCTGGAGCTAATTGTGCATGGGTGCCGTCACCAACAGCGGCTTCTCTTCATGCAATTCATTATCATCAAATACTTGTTAGCGACGAGCAAGAATTAATTGCTAAAAGAGAAAAGGCAAGTCTAGATTCTATATTGGATATACCTGTTCACAAGAATCCAAGCGAGATATCAGCTGAACAAGTTCAAGCAGAACTAGATAATAACTGCCAAGGTATTTTAGGATATGTAGTTCGTTGGGTAGACCAGGGAGTAGGGTGCTCCAAAGTCCCAGATATAAATAATGTTGGTCTTATGGAAGACAGGGCTACATGTAGAATATCAAGTCAGCATGTTGCTAATTGGATGCATCATGGCCTTTGCTCAGAAGATCAAGTAGTTGAATCAATGAAGAAGATGGCTTTGGTTGTAGATGGTCAAAACGCCTCAGATCAAACTTATACCCCAATGGGTCCTTTGTATGACGGGCTGGCCTTTAAAGCAGCTTGCGACCTAGCTATTCAGGGAAGAGTTCAACCTAGCGGCTATACAGAGCCAGTACTTCACGCAACAAGACTTAAGTACAAGATTAAATGAAGGCATATTGGGTTGTAAGAGCTCGCATAAGTGACCCTGACGAATATGGTATCTACAGAGAGTTGGCCGGTCCTGTCGTCGCTGCCTTTAATGGAGTTTTTTTATCTAGGGGCGGCCCACAAGAAGAGGTTGAGGGATCTGGATATCAAAGAACAG
>Ga0307995_1002001_pt1 | contig 12211 bp, 13 predicted proteins | sample EllFjometagen262_FD_203132 | JGI IMG/M metagenome (GOLD analysis project Ga0307995, IMG submission 203132) | Marine microbial communities from Ellis Fjord, Antarctic Ocean - #262 | ecosystem: Environmental > Aquatic > Marine > Unclassified | place: Southern Ocean | collected 2014-11-02
TGGAGGAATAAAAGCATTCTGATTAAATTTTAATCCAGACTCATTCATTACTTCGTAAATTGGTTTAGTTGCACCTTTAGCTGCCATCATAGAAGCTGTTCCAACTTCAAATACCATTAAGATATGAGGTTGTTGTTTTGCTCTGAACGCAGCTATCCCAGCGTTTAATGTTTCTGAGTAGTTACCTTTTCTTGTATGAACTACTTCGTATTTATCTTGGCTTGCATTAAAGTTTTTAACTTGAACATCAAGTAACTCTCCAAGTCTTCCTCCGAATGCATGCCACCAATTGATTGTAGTTTTTGCTTCTGCATTTGCATGTGAAAAAAGTGCAAATATACTGAAAACAAAAAATAATTTTTTTAGTGATTTCATTGTTTTTCCCCTGTTTATTTTTTTATAAAAATAGTAACTATTATAAAAAACTTAGCAGAACTTGTGGCTGCATAATAGGAGTAATTACACAGAAAAATCTTAATTTTTTATAAAAAAATTCTAGTATAGGTTTAAATCTTGGCAAACTCTCCACCAGCTCTGAATCTCCATAGCCACTTTGGCATAGCTTTCTGCACATCGGTTGGTTTTATGTTTAAATCTTTTAAAGTTAAATGCTTATTAGATACGACGTTATCTACTTCATTTAAAATTTCACACTGATCTTTTGTGAGCAAAGGTTTTGGCATTAAACTAAATAAAGCTGCTTGGACTTTTGCTAGTGGCATAGGCATCTCGATAATAAATCTTTTTTTACCTATTGTGCTAACTATAGATTTTACCATATCTTTAAAACTAATTATTGTTGGTCCGCCAATTTCATAAGTCTTTCCTTCATTTTTTTTAATTTCAATAGCTTTAACAATGGCAGTTGCAACGTCGTCTACTAAAATAGGTTGAAATTTATAATTTGGTTTAACAACTGGAATTACAGGAAATAAACTTAATTTTGCAAAGAGGTTGGTAAAATTATCTTCGTTGCCGCAAACTACACTTGGTCTAATGATTACTGTATTCTTAAAATTTGCTAATGCTTTTTTTTCACCACTAAATTTTGATTGCTGGTAAAGTGATTTTGAGTCTGCATTAGCACCTATCGCACTTACATGAATAAATTTTTTAACTTCTGACTCTGAGCAATATTTAGCAATCAGGCCTGGTAAATTAGAGTGTATATTAGAAAATTTTTGTTTTCTGTTTTCGAAAAGAATTCCTATTAGATTAATAACGATGTCTGAGTTATTGATTGCTTCTTTGATTTTAGAAAAGTCTTTTAAATTAAAATCTATAAATTCAATTGCCCCTGGAGGAGCTTGTGTTTTCAAATAACCTTTTAAATAAGCGTTCCTAGTTGGGATAATGCATTGAAAATTCCTCTCAGTCATTTTTCTGACAAGATATCTTCCTATAAATCCACCACCACCAAGGATTGTTGCTATTGGGTAATTATTCATGGTATTCAAGATAGTTATATGAAAATACACAAGATTCAAGAGGACATAAGTTCAGAGGTTGCAAGCTCATTCAAAGATAGTATTGCTATAGATACTGAGGCAACAGGATTGTTGATTCCGGAACGCGATAAATTAAGTCTAGTGCAAATCTGTAGTGATGGTGGAGAGGTTTATATTATTCAACCTGATCGAACTAATTATAAAATGCCCAATTTAGTATCTGTATTAGAAAACGACAAGATTCAAAAGATTGGTCATTTCCTGAGGTTTGATAAGAGTGCACTTGAATATTTTTTAAAATGTAAAGTGAATAATATTTTCTGCACAAAAATAGCCTCTAAGATTTGCAGGACTTATACGGATTCCCATGGACTTAAAAATTTAGTACAAGAATTTTGTAATAAAAAATTAGATAAGAATCAAGGATCAAGCGATTGGAATAAAAATATAAATGATCTTAGTGATAAACAATTAGAATACGCTGCCAATGATGTAATTTATTTGCATAAAATTAAAAATGAATTAGAAAAAATGCTAATTAGAGAAGATCGTATGGATGTTTATAAAAAATGTTTAGATTTCCTAGACACAAGAATAGAGTTAGATCAAAAAGGATTTAAATTTTCAATATTTGAGCATTAATGGTTAAGATCAATTACATTTCTATTGCAAAAAAAGCTGCTGCTATTCAGATTAGTGAGCTAAAAAAAATAAATAAAGTCTTTAATAAATCATTTATACAAGCTGTTAACTTGCTGGCTAACTGCAAAGGTAAGGTCATTTGCGCTGGTATTGGAAAAAGTGGTTTGATTGCAAGGAAAGTTTCGGCAACTTTATCGTCAGTTGGAATTTCATCTTTCTTTTTAAATCCAAGTGAAGCTAATCATGGTGATCTTGGGCAGATTGATAAAAGAGATTTACTTTTAGTTTTTTCGTATTCAGGTAATACTTCTGAAATTGCTAATATGCTTCGTTATGCAAACCGGTTTAATATTAAAATTATTGGTGTTGCTGCAAAAAAAGACAGTTTGTTACTGAAGGCAAGTGATGTAAAATTGCTTCTTCCTAAAGTTAAAGAATCTGATCCAACTGGCATGGTGCCCACCACAAGTACAAGTATAACTTTATTATTAGGAGACTGTCTGGCAGTTGCACTCATGAATAAAATGAGTTTTTCTAAAGAGCGATTTAAAGTTTTTCATCCAGGTGGTATGATTGGACAAACACTTTTATTAGTCAAAGACATTATGATAACAGGAAACAAATTGCCTACGATTAACGTTAGCAAAAATATTTATGACGCAACAAAGGTTATTGATCAAAAAAAACTCGGCTTAGTTGTAGTTATGGAAAAAAATAACGTCAAAGGCATTCTAACTGATGGAGATGCAAGAAGAGGAATTAAATATTATTCCAAAAATGACCATTTAAAAAAAATTATGACACCTAATCCCTTGTTTGTTTCAGAAACCTCACCCGCTTCTAAAGCGCTATCTATAATGAATGATAAAAAAATTACTAGCTTACTAGTCACTTCAGAAAAGGAAAGTAGTAAAGACAAAACGAATAAAAAGCTAAAAGGTATTGTTCATATTCACTCTTTATTACAATACGGCATAAAGTGATTAGTAGAAAAAGAAAAATTGTATTGGTGCAACTTACAATTTTTTTTATTGCCGCCTTTCTTCTCTACGATACTTATCGAGATAAAAACGGGACATATAAAGAGGTTGAAAAAATTGAAATTGAAGTGGACCCTAATAATAACAACTTTATAGATATTCAATATTCAGGTTTTGATTTAAGTGGAAACAGATATACCTTGAATGCTGGCGAGGCAAATTTTAAAACTGACCAACCCGAAGCTATAAATATGAAAAATATTGTTGCTAGTTTTTATTTAAAAAATGGTACTATTTTAAAAATAGTTAGTGACGAAGGTTTCTATAACAATATAACTTTGGACATGAAATTTAGAAAAAATGTTAAATCCTCATATTTGACCGATTTTATTTTTTCCGACCAATTGGATTATTCTAATGCTAATGGCAAATTGCTTGCCACTGGTAATGTGCGTGGAGAAAGTGTAGAAAAAGGTCAGTTCTCTGCTGATAATGTTGAATACGATATTGCAAGTAAGACTTTAGACTTTTCAATGTTTGGTGGCAAACAGGTAAATATAAAAATTAAAAATTGATGAAAAAAGGTTTTAGAATAATTAAATTTAAGAAAAGCAAACCTGTTTTTCAAATTAAAGATGTTAGTAAATCATATGATGGCAGACCTATTTTAAAAAAAATTAATATGGAGCTTTACCCTGGAGAATGTGTTGGGTTATTAGGTCCTAATGGATCTGGTAAATCAACTTTATATAGTACAATAATTGGCGAAACTTATGCTGATGTTGGAAAAATATTAATCAACGGAAAAGAAATCCAAGATAGGCCTGTTCACCTTAGGGCAAAAGCAGGTATAGGTTATTTAAGCCAACAAAGGTCTGTATTCGCAATCAGTGTCTACGATAACTTGCTTGGCATATGTCAGCTTTGTATAAAAGGTGTAAGCAATCAAATAAAGATGACGGAACAATTACTTGATGAATTTAATTTACAGCATTTAAGAAATATTTACGCTTCTAATTTATCTGGTGGGGAAGTTAGAAGACTCATGCTGGCGCGTTTATTGATTAACAAGCCGAGCGTGGTATTGCTGGACGAGCCAATGGCTGCATTAGATCCAATTGTAGTTCAGGATATTCAAAAGTACATTTTAAAGTTACAAAATTTTGGTTGTGCTATACTAATAACAGATCACCAAGTGAATAACCTTTTTGATATTGTGGATAGAGCTTATGTACTAGGCGAACAATCAATTATTGCTCAGGGAACTCCATCGGAAATACTGAAGTCCTCAAAAGCAATAGAGTTATATTTTGGATCTTCTTATAGAGGTTAACCCCCCTTTTTTATGTTAAAAAAAAGTTTTTCGATCAGCATATCTCGTCAAATCAAATCTTATAATAAAACTATTAATGTAGATTCTGATAAATCAATTTCTATTAGGTCTTTTTTAATAGGAGCAGTCAGCCACAATATTTCTGAAATTAAAAATGTTTTAGAATCTGAAGATATTTTTTCTTGTATTAATTGCTTAAAAAAACTAGGTGTAAAAATTAAAAAAATAAAGGCCAAACACTATCTGATTTATGGAAAAGGTTTGGGTTCTTTTTATGCAAAAAAAAATACTGTTCTAAATTGTGGAAACTCAGGAACTACTGCAAGGTTACTTGTGGGCCTGCTTTCAACTAACCCTGAAATCCAAGTCAAAATTAAGGGGGATAAATCATTAAATAAAAGAAGTATGAGCAAACTTATTGGTCTTATGAGTAAATTTGGAACTACTTTTTTACCAAGAAATAAATTAAATTTTCCTTTAACTTTAGTTTCTTCGGAAATACCAATTGGTACTGAGTATAAAGCAGGAGTATCCGCTCAACTTAAAAGTGCGGTAATACTTGCTGGGTTAAATGCTAATGGTGTTACAAATATTATTGAGGAGAAAAAAAGCAGAAATCATACTGAGAACATGCTTTTAAGAACTCCAAAGATTATAAAGATTAAAAAAAATAAAAAGAAACAAAACCATATTAAAGTTTACGGTAAAGGATATTTAGATTGTTTAAAGATTAATGTTGGAGGAGACCCAAGCTCAGCTGCTTTTTTTACCGCTCTAACTTTGCTTATGCCAAAGGCTACCTTGAGAATTAAACATGTGGGGTTAAACTCAAGAAGAATTGGGTTTTACAATCTTCTTAAAAAATATGGTGCAAAAATAAAATTTAAAAATGTAAAAAAAATTAACAATGAACTTTTAGGGGATATTTATGTTGAGAACAGCAATCTTACTCCTATAAAAGCAAGTTCTGTTTATTATGTATCGGCTACTGACGAATACCCGATTCTTTTTGTAATTGCTGCGTTAACAAATGGTACGTCTGTTTTCAGGGGCATAGAAGATTTAGCTAACAAAGAAAGTAATCGAATAGAGGAAATGAAAAAAATATTAATTCAAATAGGTGTTAAGTGTACATCAAGCAAGAATGAAATGAAAATTTTTGGCAACTCAAATTTTAAAAAAAAAAAAACTATTATTAAGGTTCCAAATTTAGGTGATCACCGTATTTGTATGAGCACGGCAATCTTGTCTTTGGTCACGGGTATAAAAACAGAAATAAAAAACTTTGAAACAGTTAGAACGTCCTCTCCATCATTTTTAAAAATTATTAAATCACTTGGAGGGAAATTTGAAATTAAAAAAACATCATAAATTAGTTGTTGCGGCTGATGGATCGGCGGCAAGTGGAAAGACCACGGGTGCAAAAAAAATCTCAAAAAAATATGGTTTAAAATTTTTATCTTCGGGCTTACTTTATCGTTATGCAAGTTATCAATTATTAAAGTATAGTCCAAAAAATAAAATCACTTTTCTTAAAAAATGTTTTAAAAATTTAAGTTTAAAAAAATTAGATGATAAGAATTTACATTTGCCAAAAATTTCATCTTATGTTTCTATCATTGCTAAAGAAAAAAAAATAAGAAATATTTTAAAAACATATCAAAAAAAGTTTGTTAGGAAGTATAATAAAGTTTGTATTGAGGGACGAGATATTGGAACGGTAATCTTGCCAAAAGCTGATATAAAGTTTTTTTTTAAATGTAATTTAGATGTTGCTGCTAGGAGAAGGTTTAAAGAGCTTAAAAAAAATAATAAGAAGATTAAATTCATCGATGTTAAGAAAGCTATGCGTATTCGCGATAATTTAGATAAAAAACGTAAAAATTCTCCTTTGATTCAAGCAGAAAATGCGGTAATTGTGCAAACTGATAAATTAAAAAATATCAAAGGCATGGTAAGAAAAATGTCTGAAATAATCGAGAAAAAAATTAAAGATAAATATGGCAGTTGAAACAATTAATCAGGAATTATCTAGCTCTCAAAAGGAATTTGAAAGCCTGTTAAATGATGACTTTAAAGATCGAAAGCTTAAAGAAAACGAAATCATTAAAGCTACAGTAACTGAAATCACAAAAAATTTTATCGTTGTGGATTGTAAGGCTAAAATGGAAGGCATGATTCCAGTAGAGGAATTTAAAAATGATGATGAGTTGTCAAAATTAGAAGTAGGTTCTAAAATTGAGGTTTATTTAGAAAGAATTGAAAGCTTCAAAGGAGAAATTGTAATATCAAGAGAAAAAGCTAGAAGAATGAATGCTTGGAATAGAATGGAAAAAGTTTTTGCAACCGGTGAGGAAATTACAGCTTATATAACAGGTAGAGTTAAAGGTGGTTTTATTGCAACTTGCGATGGCTTGCCTACTTTTATGCCAGCTTCTCAAATTGATGTGAGACCACTTAAAAAATTTGACCACTTAATGAATGTTCCATTAAAAGTTATAGCGACACGAATTGATAAAGTTAGAGGAAATGTTTGCACAAGTCGAAGGGCTGTCTTAGAAAAAACTAAAGATGTTGAAGCTAAAGAAGCATTAAAAAATTTAAAAGAGGGTGACGTTATTGATGATGCAAAAGTCAAAGCAACCACAGATTGGGGAATATTTTTAGACATTAAAGGTATCGATGCTTTGCTACATGTGTCTGATTTAAGTCATGGGAGAGTAAAGAAACCTTCTGACCTAGTTACTATTGGCCAATCCATGAAGGTTAAAATAACTAAAATAGACAAATTGACCAATCGTGTATCAGCATCTGTTAAAGCTTTAACGGAAGATCCATATGATAGCTTAGAGAAAAAATATAAAATTGGATCTATCTACACAGGAACAGTTACAAAATTAATGGATTACGGCGCTTTTGTAAGACTAGAAGATGGCATAGAAGGATTAATTCACAGTTCAGAGTTATCATGGACAAATAAGAATATGCAACCATCAAAAATCCTATCTTCTTCACAAGAAGTTAAGATTAAAATTATGTCAATAGATAGTGATGTAAAAAGAATTTCGTTATCTTTAAGAGAAACACTCCCCAACCCATGGACAGATGTAAAAGGTAAAGTTGGAACGGTAACAGAAGTATCAATTAATAATATTACAGAAAAAGCTATCTTTGCTGAGCTAGACAGTGGTTTAACGGGCATGCTGCACTACAGAGAACTCTCATATAATGAACAAGATCAGGATCTTAAAAAATTTAAAAAAGGACAAAAAATTAAAGTTAAAATCATAGAGTTAAAAGATGATAAACTTAGATTCTCAGTCAGAGCTATGGAGAAAGACCCTTTTGATTGGTTCAATCTAAATAAGAAAAAAAAAGGTTCAATCATTACTACAAGAGTGCATGAGGTTTTGAAAACCGGAGTCAAAGTTTCTGTTGACCCTGACAAACATATTATAGTGATGATTAAAAAAAACCAATTAGCAAAGGAGTCAGCTGATGCAAGACCAGAAATTTTTGTTCCTGGAAATGCCTTAGATGCAATGATCACTGATTTAGATCTTATAAAAAGAGAAGTTGTTTTAAGCGTTAAAGCTGCTCAAGTGTACGAAGAAAAGAGTTTAGTAGCGAAATTTGGTGAAGGAGCAGCTAAGTCTGGAGCGACATTAGCAGGAATTTTCCAAAAAGCTCTTGGTAAAGAGCCAGTAAAAAAAAAGAAAAAAGAAGAAGAATAGTACTTGGTTAAGTCAAAAATCATCACGCAACTTCATAAAAAACATTCTGCTTTAAAACTTTCTCAGGTTAAAGTTATTTTAGATATTATGTTTAATACAGTTTCAGACAGTTTAATTGAGGGGAAATCAGTTGAATTAAGAGACATTGGAAGGTTTTCAATCAAAACTGTTAAAGCTAAATATAATGCTAGAAACCCTAAAACAGGTGAAATTATCTACGTGCCGGAAAAGAAAAAGGTTTCCTTTAAAATGTCAAAACATTTAAAACAAGAGATAAATAAAGAGACAAAAAAATGAGAAAAAACATATTCTTAGCCTTGGATTTTAGCTCTTTGAACAAAGCCTTAGAGGTAACTGAAAAGACTAGAGATTATTTAGCCGGAATTAAAATAGGATTAGAGCTTTATAGTGCTATCGGCTTAAATGGGATTAAAGAATTTGAAAATTTCAAATTACCTATATTTTTAGATACCAAAATATTTGATATTCCTAATCAAGTAGCAAAAACTATAAAAATCATATCAAATATTAGATCTATTCAATATTTTACTATCCATGCCCTTGGTTCTTTGGAGATGTTACGAGCAGCACAAAAAGCAGCTACTGGAACTAACTTAGAATTTTTAGCTGTGACTGTTTTAACTTCATGGGATAAAATTAATCTCGAACAAGTAGGAATTGCTCATGAGATAAAAGATCAAGTAAAAAGATTAGTTAGTCTGGCACATAAAGCAAATATTTCTGGTGTCATTGCTTCGGCTCAAGATATTGAGCTTACGCGTCTAATATCAAAAGATATTAAAATTTTTTGCCCAGGTATAAGAGGAAATCAAGATACTCAAGATCAAAAAAGAACTTTAAGCTACAAAGAGTTTAATGCTATTGCAGATGATAAATGTTTTGCTGTAATCGGCAGGCCTATTTACGAAGGTGATCCTTTAGAAAATATAAAAAATATCATTAAATCAGCAAAATAATGCAAGTAAAAGTATGTGGCTTAACAACTGGTGAACAGGTCGAAACCTGTGTTGCGTACGGTGCGAATTTCTGTGGCTTTATCCTAAACTATAAAAAAAGTCATAGATTTATTAATTATAAGACTGCAGAGCAACTAACTCGGATTAAAAAAAAAAACACTTCGTATGTCGGTGTTTTAGTAAGTCCCTCTGAGGAAGAGCTCAAAATATTCTCTAATCTTAATATAGATTATTTTCAGATTTATGGAGATTATTCAGAAAAAGAAATTAGTAAAATTAAAATTAATTATAGGAAAAAAATAATTGTCTCTCTGCAAATTAAAGAAGCAAAAGATGTTCTGAAATATAAAACTTACGAAAAAGTAGCAGACATTATTCTTTTTGATAGCTCTGGTTTGCATCAATCTTTGAGCTGGAACTATAATTGGATTAAGCAAGTACCCTCTTCTACTTTAAGAATGCTAGCAGGCAATATTAGTATAGACATGCTTGAAAATTTAAAAAAAATAACAGATATTGTTGATGTCTCTGGAGCTTTAGAGACAGATAAAGTAAAAGACTTAAATAAAATTAAAATTTTTTTAAACAAAATAAAAGTAATTAATGATAAAAATTAAAAAAAATATTCTTTTAATAGATCAGCATGATAAAGATGGGCTGTACGCAAAAAAGTTTGGTGGCTCATACGTACCAGAAACTTTAAAAAAACCTATTGAAGATTTAACTAAACTTTTTCAAAAATTAAGACATGATAAAAAATTTATCAAAGAAAGAGATTATTATTTTGAAAACTACATAGGTGCACCTACACCTTTTGTTAAATTACAAAATTTAACTAGGCATCTTGGTGGAGCTCAAGTTTGGGCTAAAGTAGTCTCTGAAGCTAATGGTGGAGCACATAAAATATACAACGCAACGGTACATTGCCTTATAGCAAAAAAAGCTGGCAAAAAATATGTAGTTGGAGACACGGGAGCTGGATATGCAGGTAAAATGCTTAGTATGGCTGCTAAAAAGTTTGGCCTCAAATGTAAAATTTTTATGGGAGCTAAAGATGTTAAGCGCCAAAAACCAAATGTTGATGCTATGAGAAAAAATGGAGCTAAGATTGTATCTGTTTATTCTGGTAGCCAAACATTAGTTGAGGCTGTTAGTGAATGTATGCGCTATTGGGTCACAAATTGTGACACTACACATATGTGTGTGGGCTCAACCGTTGGCCCTAATATCTTTGTAAAAATTTGCGCTTGGAGCACAGCTCAAATTTCGAGAGAACTATTGGTTCAAATGAAAAATACCTTTGGGAAAATTCCTCAAAAAGTTAAGTTAATTAACTGTGTTGGCGGTGGCAGTTCTGCTATGGGATTTTGGAATGAATTTATGAATTATAATTCTAAACAAGTTGAATTCATTGGGGTTGAAGCAGGTGGACCAGAAAATAGCAAAGATCATGCCGCCCCATTATCTAATAATGCAAAAATTGGGATTTTACATGGTGCTAAACAATATGTGATGCAGAATAAAGAAGGTCAAATTAGTGAGACTGAATCTATTTCAGCTGGGCTAGACTATCCTGGAGTATCACCCCTTCATTGTTTTTTGAAAGATGCAAAAAGAGCAAGATATATTTCCGCAACAGACGAAGAGGCATTGGCTGCTTTTCAGATGGTAACTAAATTAGAGCATATTTCTCCTTCTTTAGAACCGTCACATGCTTTTGCTGAAGCTATTAAACTTGCACCTAAATTAAATCCTTCAACTGTGATTGTTGTGAATAGTTGTGGAGACTCTTTGAAAGATAAATTTATTATACAAAAAAGACTAGGAAACTATAAAAGATGAGTTCAAAAATTTTTAAAGTTTTTGAAAAATGCAAGAAAGAAAAGAGGCCAGCATTGTTAACTTATACTGTTGCTGGTGATAATACTAAAAACAAGTCATTAGAAATTATTAAATCTATAGCTCAGCATGCTGATATTATTGAGTTAGGTTTTCCTCATAACACACCTGTAGCTGATGGTGGGCAAATTCAAGAGAGCTCACACCGAGCATTAAAAAATGGCATTAAATTAAATGATATTTTTAAAATCGTCAAAGATTTTAAAAAAAGTAAGCACTCTAAACCTTTAATTTTAATGGGCTACTTCAATCTAATTTTACAATTTGGGCAAACTTCATTTCTAAAACAATGCAAAAAAGTTGGTGTTGATGGATTAATTGTAGTTGATCTGCCTCATCCAGAAAATAAGCTTTTTGCTAATCAATGTAGAAAGCATTTTGTAAACTTTATTCAACTTATATCTCCAACAACAACTAGAGAAAGAATAAAAAAAATTATGAAAGACTCACACGATATGGTCTATTATATAAGTATGTTATCAACAACAGGTGGAAAGCTAAAGGTGTCTCCTAAAAAAATTCTAGAAAATTACAAAAAAATTAAAAAAATTAATCCTAGGAAAAATATAGTTATCGGTTTTGGGATAACAACTAAAACTATAGCGTCCTTAAAAAATACGGATGGATTAGTAGTGGGTAGTCAATTATGTAAAGAAATTACAAGATCCTTGAAATTACGTCAAAATCCTGTCACAAACTTAAGTAGAATGGTACATAATTTGAAAAGGAAAATAATTTGAACTGGATTACAAAATTTATAAAACCAAAAATTGCCTCTCTGTTTAAAAAAAAAACATCTGAATCTGACCAAGTCTTATGGACTACATGCGAATGTAAGAACTTAATTTACAAGGAAGATTTACAAAAAAATTTAAATTGCTGCCCTAAATGTGGTGCACATCATAAGCTAACTTGCGTAGAACGATTTGAAATTTTTTTTGATGATAAAGAATTTAATTTAATTTCAACACCCTTGCCTAAAGATGATCCGATTAATTTTGTCGATAAGAAAAAATATACCGATCGACTTAAATTAGCTCGAAAAATAACCAAACAAGATGACGCGGTTGCTATCTCAACAGGTAAAGTAAATGATATTCAGGTAACGGCTGGAGCACAAGATTTTAGATTTATTGGTGGATCATTCGGTGCTGCGTCTGGTGAAGCTTTTATTCATGGCGTTCAACATGCTATCGAT
>Ga0307995_1002003_pt1 | contig 12202 bp, 7 predicted proteins | sample EllFjometagen262_FD_203132 | JGI IMG/M metagenome (GOLD analysis project Ga0307995, IMG submission 203132) | Marine microbial communities from Ellis Fjord, Antarctic Ocean - #262 | ecosystem: Environmental > Aquatic > Marine > Unclassified | place: Southern Ocean | collected 2014-11-02
TTGGCAGCCCGAGCATTAGTCTAGATGGGGAATGGATCGCCTACACCGTAAGAGAGACTGATCTGCTTGAAGATAGCTCTGAAACCCGGCTGTGGATGGTGTCGAGTGATGGAGAAGAGCTACTCGCAATGACTGGAGTCGGCTCTTCGGTCAGTTCTCCCCAGTGGAGCCCCGATGGGAAATACCTTTCTTTTATATCTTCAAGAAATGAGGGCGAGTCACAGGTCTGGACTCTCAATCTAAAAGGTGGCGAGGCGGTTCAACTAACTCATATTGAACAGGGCGTGAATGGCTATGAGTGGTCGCCTGACGGTGGGCGGCTAGTCTTACTGGTAACTGATAAGGATCCAAAGGAATCCGATGAGGGAGAGAAAGAAGATGAGGGGCCATGGGTCATCGATCGTCTACAATTCAAACGAGATAACATAGGTTATCTGGATCGGCTGAGAACTCATCTATATGTACAAGATCTTGACGATAACACTGTTACAAAAATCACTTCGGGTGACTATGATGATTCACAGCCAGTCTGGAGTCCGGACAGCCAGCTGATTGCCTTTGTTAGCAACCGCACAGAAGAACCTGATGCCAATAGCAATCGTGACATTTGGGTGGTTGCTGCCGATAGCCCCGATGCTGGTGCAACTTTGCGACAAATCACCACAAGCCCTGGCTCAGATTCTTCTCCGACCTGGAGTCCGGATGGCCAAACTATCGCTTATGTGGCAGTCACTGAACCTGATCTAATTTGGTATGCCACAAATCACTTAGCCACCGCTCCCTCCAGCGGTGGCGCCGCAAGAGTATTAACCCAAAGACTAGATCGTAATGTTAGCGCTCCAGAATTCGCTCATGACGGCAATTCCATTAATTTCATTTGGGAAGAAAGTGGTGAGCGTCATCTTGCTAGCATCGAACTCTCCGGCGAAGGCTTTGCAAGGTCGATAGAAGGTCAGGTCAGCGTGCGTGGATTCTCCACCAATAGCATTGGGCAGACAGCTAGTCTAATCGGCGAAGGGAATCAACCAAACGAAATATTTTTGCTCGACAATGGTGAGCTACGACAACTCACTCACGTTAATCGCCCTCTGTTGGATGACTTGCAGCTGGCCAGTGTAGAAAAAGCCCAATTCGAAAGCCGAGATGGTACTGAGATTGAAGGTTTTATTTTCAAACCACCAGGCTTTAATTCCGACTTCAAATACCCAACTCTGTTACGCATTCATGGCGGACCGGTTTCCCAATACGATTATAACTTCAATTTTGAGGCACAGTTGTTTGCAGCTAACGGCTACGTTGTAGTCATGGTGAATCCACGGGGGTCGTCTGGTTACGGCCAAGAATTTTCCTTGGGTATCTATCAAAACTGGGGCACAAAAGATTTTGAAGACGTTATGGCAGGTGTCGATTATGCCATCGATCAAGGATTTGCTGACCCGGAACGACTAGGTGTTGGTGGATGGTCTTACGGAGGCATACTGACCAACTATGTCATTACTAAAACTGATCGATTTAAAGGAGCCATTACAGGTGCCAGCGAGGTGCTGTTTCGAAGTAATTACGGACACGACCACTACCAATTACAATGGGAAAAAGAGCTAGGGTTACCTTGGGAAAATGCAGAAGCATGGGAGCGAATTTCTCCTTTCAATGATGTTGCCAATATCACCACTCCAACACTAGTCATGGGCGGTGAAAAAGATTGGAATGTTCCAATCCTGAATTCCGAGCAACTGTACCAGGCGCTAAAGAGACTCGGCCAGACTACACAGTTGGTGGTTTACCCGGGAGAGCATCACGGCATTCGCAAGCCTTCGTTTCAGTTGGATCGCTTTCAGCGCTATTTGGATTGGTACGGTAGTTATGTAAAGTAGAATGCGCAGACAGCTAAAAGCTCGATCGATTCCAGCCGGGAGTCGTTCATGTGGGGCTTGTTCAAGAAGAATTTCTAAGAGGAGGGGCGGAGCACCCAGGACCAACGGACCCTGAAAATCCATAGGCCGTTATGCCAAATCGTAAGCGCATGAAAAGAAAGGAAAATTGGTGGGCCCACGAGGACTCGAACCCCGGACAAACGGATTATGAGTGCGCTATTCCAGTTGCCTATGTTATAAAACGTGACCCGTCCCTTTTTACCTCTTTCTCAGCGTAGCAATAGAGAATCAGGATGTCTCGGAGATGCTATTGAGTCTAGTAGCATTAGAAGAAGCCCATATGCAAAAACGAGAGGGAATCCAATATGGCTATCATAAATCACCTCAAAAACCTCGGGCGAATCATGATTGCAATGCTTGGGTTTATTGTTTTTAGTAACACGGCTTTCTCTGCCGAAGTTACCAATCAGGACAATGATGCAGCGACTCAAGAAACTGAAGACGGCAATAGATTTGAAAATCGTGAAATTGAAGAGATTGTAATTAGCATCCCACGCTCATTTTTCTCTTTTCGTGCTCAAATAGAGAATGCGGAACAAAAGTTGTTCTCAACATACAACGATGCCAATACAGATGAAGATAAAGATTATGATGTGAACTGCAGAAGAAGTGACTGGACAATGACGCATATTACTGAACAAATTTGCTGGCCTACTTTTTTCGAAAATATAGTTGCAGACCACGCGCAAGCTGTATTCAGGCGGGAGGAGACTCCACTTACTATTCCTCAACTAAAGCGTAATGCATCTAGGCAGTTTGAAGCTCTCAGAGCTAATATTCAGGAAGTCGCTTTCGAAAATCCTTCTGTGGCCAGAGCACTAGTTGAATTTGATACGCTTGAGAAAACCTATAACCAACGGCGAGCAGAGTGCATGAAAAAGCCCGCGGTTCTATTCCTGTTTCGGAGATGTCCCTAAAGCATACGGAGGGCATAAGGGGGCACCCATAAGATAGTAAACTAGCGAGCCAGATCCGTAGTAAAAAACGTGGTCTGTCCCCGTTTATGGGTACTGACAAGTTAACTGCCAATCTGCCAGTATTCGCCCCATGACTCAATCAAAAATGTACAAGCGCCACCGATTCCCGCCTGAAATCAGGTATTGACAAGTTAACTTGAAATTTGCTGTTTTGGCGTCGAAATGGACCTTCCCGGCATAGAGAAATCAATGACTTAGAGCTATCTAAATGCTCGAAATTCGGTTCAAAGTAGTTAACTTGCCAGTACCGTGTTATGACATGGCATTGCTTAGAACGCAACTAACGCAGTCAGCTACTATGAATATGTGCTGGATTAATCGAAAGTAGGAATTTCCGTTTGAACGGACATAGTTGGAACGGGGTATTGGTTTCGAATGATCACGGGCGGGAATCAGTGGCGCTTATTCATTTTTGATTGAGTCATGCGCCAGATCCTGACAGATTGAGAGTTAATTTGTCAGCCCCCTACTAAAGCTAAGTATTTCTTCTGCTCTTCGTTCGTCCACAATATTATGTATAGGGGTGCAATGGAGCATGCTTGGACTAGTGGCGGGGTCGAGGCAATTAGCTATTTAGCTTATAGACGATCGTCGATATCACCATCGCTGCTGACGAGAAGGAATGGTAAGCCGGCATCCTTTAAGAACCGTGCGGCTCCAGCCTCGTTAAGCAGCGCGATCGTCGCAAGGCTGCCGGCGACGATGCATTGATCCGCCACCACGGTCGCTGCGAGCGTTCCCGTCAACGGAAATCCCGTTCGCGGGTTAAGCAAATGACCGTAGCGAATTCCTTCGATTTCGATGCATCTGGCGTAGCTTCCACTTGAGGCAAGCGCCCCTTGGGAGACCTCTACTATTCGTAGTTCTTGCGTGGGAGACGAGGGGTCGCTAATGGCGACGCGCCAAGGTCGGTCATCGGCTTGCGGACCTGTTACGCAGATGTCTCCGCCGAGGTTTACCAACGCGTGTGCAACTCCCTGTTCTCTAAGCAAAGTCGCTGCCCTGTCAGCCGCGTATTCTTTTACGATGCCCCCGAAGTCCAGCTCCATGCCAGGTATGGTGAACGCGAGCTTTGGTGCATGCCAGTCGAGCTTTTGCCAACCCACTCGCTCGAGTAAAGTTTCTAGCGAGGCTGCATCTGGGACTGCAGTCTGTCCCTCCGGCTGAAAGTTCCATGCCCGCCTAAGGAGCCCCGACGTAATGTCGAACATTCCCTTGCTCTCAGCATGACACGTCTGCGCGTAGTCCAACAACGAAGCGGTCTCATCGTCGACCTCGATCGAACGACCTTGTTTAGCCGCCAGGTTAATCAGGGATAAGAAGCTATCGCTAAGATAGCGCGAATACTTCGCCTCTAGCCGAGCCACGTCTGTGAACACCGGCTCGCACTTTTCGCGTGCGCCATCAGATGACTCAGCATAAATACTGATCGAGCAAGCAGTGCCCATGGCCTGGAAATCAAGTTCATAGAAATCTAGCGGCAAAGTCAAAATGTATAGTCGATGCCTGCGGAGAGGCGAGTGAAGTCGATCACCGCCGGATTCGACGACCCCGAGGTACGGTAACGCTCGCCGCTCAGAACTAGAGTGTAATCACCTAGCTGTATATTGAATTTTAGTCCCGCGCTAAGTGCATCGTATTTGCTGAGCCGGTAATCACTGGAGTTGAACTCCATCGTTCGCGCGAAATCTGTAGCCGGCGTGAAAAAGTGGGCAGCTTGTTGCTGGTAGTAGCGCACATTGGGGACAAGAGTGATCAATCGTGAAAATGATTTGTGTAGCGCGAAGTCGATCGTATGAGAACGAACACCGAAGTCGTCGTCGTAGAAACGGTAATTCGCGTGAAACGCCGATCGCTGCTCACGGAAATAACGCCTCCACGACGTTGTCCACGTAAATTGATTGCGCTCTTCGGGCCGATGATCAGAGAGCTTATAGGGGGCGGTTAGATAACCTCCTGCCCGCGTGCTACTTACGCCAGTTTGAATAATGGAAAACTGATTGAGGATCTGGGTAACCGAGACGAACGCAGACGTTGTCGATTTATTTGCGCTCAGTATCCGATTGAAAAAAGCGGCATCGGTTGGATTAATATCGTCATCGGAATGAGCGATGCCTGCGCTTAGTGTTGTCGAGTCATTCGCTAATGTAAAACTTCCATCGACCGACGCGCTATTGGAGCGATAATCGTTCTCGTCGGAAATCGTGAAGCTTGCGCCGAAATTACCTCGATCATAATAGCGCTTCACAGATGCCGTAACATCACGACGTTTTTCATAAATCGATGCACCGCTCATCGCAACTTTGGTGTCACCGTTCGCGCTTTTCACAGTGTACCAAGGCGATGCGCCACTCATGCTTTCGTAGGATGAATCTAGAGAAATACTATACTTTTCCCCAATAGGAGATGAGTAGCGAAGTTGATGAATCTCAATGTCGTATCGCTCGGGACTGCCTGCAAGCAACGCCTCAGATGCGAGGGCGTCTTCTTTATAAGACGACGCCCGATACGAAATAATTTTCGCAGTTGGCGGCGTATCAGAGACTGCCGAAGTTGAAACCAAAACACCCGGCAGTGCAACTGCCGATGCGGAAAGCGCCATAAGCGTTTTTGATTTCATCCCGCCTAATTGCACCCACAGCCACCGGCGGCAACGCCGTTACCACCTGTAGAGGCCTCTTTACTAAAATAGATGTGTTGATTAAGTTTCGATCCCAGCGGGTCGGCATCAAATGCCATTTCTGGGCGAGCGAGATCGCCGCGCTGGTAAGCTGGCACGAACTGGCAGGCCGTCATCACCGCGAGCGCAGAAAGCAACAAGCTAATTCGTAGATTACGATGCACAGATTAAACTCCGGTTTGATATTCGAGTAATAACTTTAGAAATTCTTTAAACTGGGTGTAGCCTACGCTACCCTCAGTAAGCTGAACTCCACCATCATGGTCAATGCCTCGTACTTTATTAAGCAACTTTGTTCGGCGCGTATCTCGACTATCCAAAAATTGAGAAAAAATCCCAAAATTCGTTGTTATAGACGTTGAACTAGATCGAGTAAAAAGCAAGTCGGAGCCGCCAGCAAGCCCACCTTGTATGTGACATACTACGCAGCGCATTTGCACCGTCTGCGGGTCTATCGACTCTTTGTAGAGAGCCGTTGCCTGCTCTAGTTTTGATTGAACGCTAGACTGCACTATGCTGTATGTTGCGAGTCGGAAAATTATCGGATCAGAGCTAATTAGCTTTAGATCGAGTGTGTAGTCTACGCCACCTACAGCGAGGCTAAGAACGCGTAAAATCTGCCCGTCGAACACGCTAGCCCCTTCGGTGCCGTTAAACGGTATTTCTGATGCAGCGAGTAGCCCAAAATCGTAATTGGCACCATTTACACTCAAACCCAGATCAAGTAAATAAGCCTTTTGGCCGACCGTAGCTTTCGGGATATTTAGCACATTGTCGCTAAAGGTTGCCTGCTGCGCCATAATATTTGATGCAAAAAGGCCACTGATGCACAGGCTGAAGAAAGGCAATAGGCGCGCACGACCTAGACGTTCTAATTGATGGAGGTACATACCTTCTCCCTTTATGAAAGCACTTTGTCTCGATACGAGCGGCTCTTGAGATAGATTATATGAGACTTATCTCGTTTTGTTTGATTTAGTGTAAATGGAACGGAAGAATCTTTTTTATAAGTCTAAATCATTATCCTTGCCTAGCCAAAGAACGCAACGTCTTCTACAACGGGAAACGGTCAGAGAGGGACTCATAATCCGTTTGTCCGAGGTTCGAGTCCTCTTGAGCCCACCATTTTCCGGCATTTTCATGCGCTTACGATTTGGCATAACGGACTATGGATTTTGATGGTCCGTTGGCCCAGTGCGGGTCGAAAGCTGCGATCATCCCCAAAACTACTGCTTTTACCCTGTCCCCGTTTATATTGTTGCACCACAGACGAATGGCTTCATAGCTGACAGTGATGCCCCGCTCAGCCAGCAAGTCTTCGACGTCGCGGTGGCTCAGGTTGAATCGGTGGTAGAGCCAAACGGTATATTGGATAATTTCGGGTGGGAATCTGTGGCGCTTGTACATTTTTGGGAGGGTTATGCGGCAATTCCTTGCAGGTTGGGGGTTAGTTTGTCAGCGCCTTTAATTAATATGTGTTGGCTCACATTGATACGGACTCAAGCTCCCTATTAAGAGAAAAACTTAAACCGCTCTTGATTGTTAAAAGGGAAAATATCTGTGACGCCTGAATCAGCGAGGCCCAAGTAATCGCGCAAGGCATCGTGCACATGACTCGTAAGAATCTTAGTACCGAAGCCAGAGGGTTTCAAAGTTACTGAGTCTATTTTAATTGCGTTTTGCCCCTCGTCAGAACCATCGATGTACCGATTCGTATAGCTCTTGCCTTTCTCCATAATGATGTAGCTTCCGACGGACCAGTGATCTTTGCCTTGTGCTGAGTTGTAGTAGGGCGTTCTTGAGAAATCACTGCCAACGATCACGATAAGACGATCAGCAATACCGGCTTCTTCGGCTGCGTCCCACAAGTAGTCTATTCCATCGGTCAGCTCATTGAGATTTGTTCTTTGCCCCAGGTCATTATCTTCATGTGTGTCAAATCCGTCTTGAGAGAGGTCGGCAGAAACGCTCACAGCCGCTTTAAACGCCGCGACTGCAAACTGTGCCTGCTGTCGCAGGTTTCCATTTTCACCCCTGGGCTCCCATTCATTGTCGCTAGGTAATGAATCGGCGAAATCCGCCAAAGGCTCCATGGTTTTCAGTGAGGAGAGATATGCCTCACGTGCGCTTCTGTTGCCGGCGGTAATCGGTGAGTTGTCTATCACTGATTGGGCATCGTTAGCGTGTAAAGACTTAATGTGAGACCAAAGCTGCATATTCATCATAGGCCGATTATTATCGTAGTTGGGCTTAAGAAGACCGCTAATGCTGTCGACTGACCAACCAAGCTGTGTCGCTCGCACTAGATTTTCTGTTCGGTTAAAGCCGCCGAATGCGACATACGACATCGGTAAACTTGGCGCATACACCGAAGAGTAGAGCGCGGTAAGCGTTGGAAAACCAAGCGCTGTTCTGCCACTCCAATTCACTGTTTCGCCGATAGAATGAGCATTTGTCAGACTATCTACGCCATTAATAACCAGCATCTTGTCAGCATGCTTCTTAAAGAATTTTTCATTATTGGCGAAAGGCGCGTATTTGATATTGCCCGTAGATTGCGTTTCATCGTTTGTGGACCAGTTGGTAATGGCTAATTCACCGCGCTGATTTTCCTTAGGATCGCAAAAACACGTTACGTCCCATGCGCCCGTAGCCTGAACAGTCACGACAAATTTTCCAGTAAACGGCGTCGCGGCTTCCAATAACATAGGGAAGCCTGCGAACATCGGCGACAAAGAAGCAAATTTTAAGAAATCACGTCTTGTTTTCATTAATCGTTCCTAATTCGTGCGTCCAGTTTACTCATGAAGATAATCATAATGGCTTAGCATGTACATCATGACAGCAGTCCAGGCGTACTTCGTGCTTAGTGAATCTTGAGTTAATTCTTGCAGAAGCGGGCCTAAGATTTGCCAATCGTCTTGATACCAATCGTTGCCTGGCTCAACCGTTCTGAACGTCGCTATTACCTCAGGACTTAATACGTCTTGAATAAAATAGCCGTCGCGCCAAGTACTGCAGTTTTCAAATTCCCAGTCTGATCCATCAGATTGCTGTTTAGCCAATAATGCGAGTGCAAAAATTTCGTAAACTTGTGCTACTTCATCAGAATCAGGCGCCCTGATGTTTCCGTGTAAGTTGTAGAAAAGAGCGCTGATTTGTTCACGAATAATAGTAGTATTTGCCGTATTTGCTGTGAGTATGTTTTCGGTGCTGGCAACACTGAGAAGGATTTCCAGATAGCCCTCGCGCTTAGGCGCAAGTTGAGAGGACATCTTGGACTCAATGATATAGCGCCCTGGCTCTGTGACATTTAGATCTAAGCTCAACGTGCCGGAATAACACAACCTCCCTTGGTGTTGTTGATAGCAGTCTGGGGGTCCGTTAGAGTAAGACGTCATTAGTCTTGGGTCATCTCCACGAAACAATTGCTTGATCCCGGAGGGAGAGATAATCGTCAGCGAGTCAACGTAAAGAATACGCTGCTCGAGACATTGTGAACCATCGTAATCGCAATAGGGATTAGTAAACGTTATCGAGACTTCCGTAGGCCCGGTGGTGAGCTCCGCAGCAAGCGAAACTGTTTTCCAATCCCCTTGCGCCTCAGAGGGTAGAGTTAGCAGCGATGACTCAAAAAGTAGAGGCTTTGTTGTTTCTTCTACGAGCGTGAAAAGAGAGCGAGAGTCTCGAGGTTTAGCAAACTGTCGGGCTACAGCTATACACGAACTTTCTGTCGCAACAGTCATTAAAACAGTGGTCATTGTTGGTGTCAGTTCAATTGCCCGCGAGGTAACAGCTTCGGAGTCTATTCCTCCGAATAAAACACCCAGTTCATCAAATTTAGAATTGACATTGCCGCTCGCCGACACGCTTGTACGCCACGCTACACCTGTCAGCGCTCTTGTCTTCTTAGCAAGCTGCTCCGGAGTAAGTAGTTGTTCGCTGCCAAATTTCGATTCGTAGTGAGCGCTATCGAAGGCATAACTTGCTACGGTTTCTCCGCTGAACCAGGCAGACATGAACATTTCCACTAGCATGTCTTTGGCATCAAATCGTACAGAAAGCGCCTCTGCGAAGCCCTCTATCGCTTCCAGTTGCGCACGGTAAGCAGCTAACTTGGCTGCATACCCGTTATCCGCTTCTACGGCCGGCTTATAGAGTAGTGGTTTACCGAACACGGGCGACCACCAGAAAGAAGCAGAAGCTGTGAGAAATAGCGGTTCAGCAACTATAAGATCTGCAAGTGCGCGAAGCGTCGTATCGCGCTCGGTGATTTTTTTATCAAAGAGGCCTGGCTCTCGCATGTCGTGATACCAGAGGTCACCTGTCCTATAGAGCGACTGCGTTCCATCTTGGGGGTACTTATAAAAGCCATCTAGGGCGTCGCTGCCATCGTGGCTTGCGCCGCGGTAGAAATTGTTCTCGTCCCAATTCTGAAAGGCGCCTGCGACTGGATCTAAAAGTGCATGACAAACCGTACAGTTTTGGTTGTTCATCGTTGGGTTATTGCGGTCGCTCAGCGATGCTTCATCGGTTGGGCGCTGCGAAGATTTTTCGATATCAATTCCCAAGAAGTGATAAAACGTCCAGCGTGCTCTGGCGCGATTTCGATTAGTTGCAGTGGTAGGGTAACGAGAGATGAAACCAAAATCGCTGAGTAGACCAGCATGTGGAAAATTCTTTAATGGCGTTCCAACTGCGCGATAAATGCTGTTTGAGTTTTCATTAAACTCAACTTCTTCGAGCGCGTTGTTAAAATAGTAGCCTTGAACTACAGACGGCTTATAAATGTCCGCTCCTTCTTCTTCCGAAAACGACGCGCTACCCTCAAGCCAAGTATTCAGTATTGAGTTCATCATCATGTACTCAGCGGTTAATATTTCTGAGTAGGGCAGTTCATTTTCTATGACGTGAGCGACCAACTCACCACTTGCTCGTTCTAAATATTCTTGGACGGCCCCGCTCACATTCGGTCCAATATCGTTCAGCGATTCTTCAGCTTTTCTATTGTGAAGCTTAAGAAAGTGCTGATACGCATCGTTAAGAGCGCTGTCAGTGCCCTTTGTTAGCAGCCTGTCATTTACGCTAGTCACTACGAATTCTCTAAATGCCGCGCCGCTCATTAAGTTGCGAAGGCCTATTCGCAGGGTTGCGTCAGACACAACAGAATTCCGTTCAGCTTCGGTTGGAAGACGACCCTGCATCAAAAGTGTTGCGCGCCGGAGGGTTGCCTGCCTTGGCTCTAACGTCACTTCGGAAAGAAAGCTGGCTTGGCGCGGTGTCGCAGAATTTTCAGAGCCGCTGAACACGTAGTAAGCTTCGTTCTCTAATTGGCCAATCTCGTCGATCACTTTTTGAATGGCCTGGTATCCGTCGCTCTCAGCAGCGAGCTGCCTCCCTCCTGCGTGACCTTCCCCTCCAGTGATTTTGGACAACAATAGCTCCCCGCCTTTCTCTTCTATATAAGATGACAGAGCGGAAAAATTGTTAAGTGCCGAGGCTGTATTGGTACGCTGAAACTGCAGAGCAGAGTTTCTTGCCAATCCACCTTCAACGTGGCACGCGATGCAGCGCGCTTGTACGATGGCGGTTTCAACTTCGTTCTCGAAAGTAACTGCTGCCTGCGAGACCGTGTTGTCGGGTAACTCGGTAGACGCTTTCACAGAGATCTGCGCAGGCTCGGGGGTAAAGTGCAGCTTTGTTTCGCCAGCGATGCTATAGGCTGCAAAAAAGAGATAGTCGCCCGGTGCAGCCATCGTGCCATTCAGTAATGTGAACGATTGGGACGCAGATAACTCTTTCTCGGTGGCGAAAGGGGTTAGTGTCTCGACTGTGCCGTTCCATGACGCATAACTACCATCGGGCTCTAACTTGAAGAATAGATTGTTGGCTGAGATGATTGTGTAGACCGACGCGCTCTTCGACAGGTCGGTAGTTTGTGGGCGCAGAGTGAGCGAAAGGGTGAAGTTGGTTGTGGTGGTTAAGCCAGTAGGCGCAACCGCTGATTGAACGCTTAGCTCAAAGACGCTTGCGCTGGGACTGCCATCGGTCGACGCTGAACTGATGGTCGCGATAGGCGAGGCGATCTCAAGCGATTGAGCCGAGAGCGGAGCCATTAGTATGGCGAAGAATGTGGCGGCCTTAAGGCTTCGGAACATTTCGATACCGGTGTTCAGTTGATTACATGGCAATGTATCATATAATACTTAAATTTTTCCCAGCAAACTTGATACGTTAGCGAGCTGCAACCCAGGTCTAGAAATATCTTACGGTGGTCAAGCTTTAGATGTACTTTCGAGGGCATTGACAAGTTAACTACTAGAGTCGAGAAAAACCGCTATTTCCGCTGCTATATTGCTACTGCCTTTCCCCCAAGACGCTATGTAACGCGGCCTAATAGATCAAGATTCCACCAAGTTAAATCCCAACCAGATCCACAGCATTCCTAAGCTTGTCTACGCTAACATCAATGTAGCGCTGTGTCGTTTGTAGTGGCATAGTTAATTTGGCCACCTAAATAGAGGTGTACTTGACACCCAGGGTTATAATACAGAGCACCATCCCACTGAGAGGCTCCTAGCGTGCAAATTAAGCGGTTATTGAACGATATA
>Ga0307995_1002005_pt1 | contig 12199 bp, 6 predicted proteins | sample EllFjometagen262_FD_203132 | JGI IMG/M metagenome (GOLD analysis project Ga0307995, IMG submission 203132) | Marine microbial communities from Ellis Fjord, Antarctic Ocean - #262 | ecosystem: Environmental > Aquatic > Marine > Unclassified | place: Southern Ocean | collected 2014-11-02
AAATAATTCTCTAATTCTTATAAAATTACTCGGGTTCCCAACATCCATTGCATTAGAAATAGTTGCTTTAGATGGTTTAGGATTGTAAACACCATCTACTAAATAATTAGGAACGGTATCATTTATATTGGTGGAAGCTACAAAATGTTTGATAGGTAAACCTAATTTTTGTGCCATAATTCCTGCACAGATATTACCAAAATTTCCACTTGGTACAGAAAAAACCAACTCTTTATTCGTTTTCTGTAATTCTTTATAAGCAAAGAAAAAATAGAACATCTGTGGCAGCCAACGTGCAATATTTATAGAATTTGCAGAGGTTAGAGTTCTCTTAATATCTTCATCTAAGAAAGCTGTTTTTACCATTTCTTGGCAATCATCAAAAACGCCGTCTACTTCTAATGCTGTAATGTTCTGACCTAAAGTAGTCAATTGTTTTTCTTGAACATTACTTACTTTTCCTGAAGGATATAGTATGACAACATTTACACCTTTTGCTCCTAAAAATCCGTTTGCAACAGCACCGCCAGTATCTCCAGAAGTAGCTACTAAAACAGTAACCTCTTCTTCATTACCTTTATTAAAATACGCTAAACACTGCGCCATGAATTTTGCTCCAACATCTTTAAAAGCCATTGTTGGGCCATGAAACAGCTCTAAAGAAGCAATATTATCATCCACTTTTACCAAAGGAAAATCGAAGGAAATAGTTTCTTTAATAATCTCTTTTAATTTTTTAGTCGGAATTTCATCACCAACAAACTGTTTAATTGCTTCATAGGCAATTTCATGATTTGTATACTCGGTAATATTGGCAATAAAATCTTTAGAAAGTGGTGTTATATTCTCTGGAAAGTAGATTCCTCGGTCTTTTGCAAGACCTTGTATAACAGCATTTTTAAAACTTGTATTTGGCGATTTATGGTGTAAACTGTAGTAGTTCATTTTTTTTAAGTTTTTAATTTTGAGTTTTAAGTGTTTGGTTGCAGCAGAAACTGCTCATTAAATACTTAAAACTAATAGCTATTTTATAATTTTTATTCCTTTTGGACTTACTTTTGAAACAAACATTTCAAAATCGATTCCTGTATTTTTATAACTTTCTTCTATACTTTTGTATACAGCTTTAGCAACGGTATCGCCTTCGCAAAGAGCGAAAACTGTAGGGCCAGAACCACTAATTCCAGCGCCTAAAGCACCTGCTTTTAGGGCACTATTTTTAATATCGTCAAAAAACGGAATTAAAGATTTCCTTGCAGGTTCTGCAACAATATCTACCAATGAGTTGCTTATAAGATTGTAATTATCTGTGTATAAACCGCTAATTAAACCACCAACATTTGCCCACTGCGTAACTGCATCTTTTAATGGAATCTTTGTAGGTAAAACATCTCTTGCATCTTTTGTTTTTATGGTTATTTGTGGGTGAATTGCAACTACCCTTAATTTACTAGGAACGGGAAGTTTTATAATTTCTAGAGGTTCGTAACTTCTAACCAAGATAAAACCACCAAAAATAGCAGCAGCAACATTGTCTGCAATTGCTGATCCGCATGCAACCTTTTCACCAAACATGGCAAATTTTGTCAACTCTAAATTAGAGTACATATCTCCTAATAATTGATTTGCACCAAAAGCAGCACCAGCTGCGCTGGCAGCAGAACTTCCTAAACCACTTCCTGGAGAGAAACCTTTATGAATAGTTAGTGCAATTCCAAAATCTGCATTGGCTGTATGTAGCATTTTTTTAGTAACAGCACTTGCTACATTTTCATCAATATTATAGGTTAAATCTGCTCCAGTAATAGTAGTTATTTGAACTCCTTTTTCAGGTGTCTTTGTAAAGGTCATTTCGTCTCCCACAGCATCTACAGCAAAACCAAGAGAGTCAAAGCCGCAAGAAACATTTGCAACGGTTGCTGGGGCGAATATTTTTATATACTTCATTTTTTTCTATTCAGTGTTTAGTTTTTAGCTCTCATTAGTTTTATAGTCAGTTTCTAGCTGTAAAACTAATGAGAAAAAAAGACTTATTTATTTGCAATTCTAATGACATCTGCAAAAATACCAGAAGCAGTTACATCTGCACCAGCACCAGCGCCTTTTATTATTAGAGGATTTTCAGGATATCTATCTGTGAAAAATAAAACAATATTATCACTTCCTTCTAAATTATAAAAAGGATGGTCTGAAGCAATATGCTGCAAACCAACATTTGCTTTTCCGTTAATAAATTCTGCCACGTACTTTAATCGACAATCTTTGTCATTTGCTTCTTTATAAATACTTTGAAAATGCTCTTCATTTTTAGTTAAAGAATCGTAAAAGTCTTCATTATTTTTAGTGTTTAAGGTCTCTTCCGGTAAAAACGAATTGTTTGAAATATCTTCTAACTCTATTTTATAACCACTTTCACGCGCTAAAATTAAGATTTTTCTAGCAACATCAACACCGCTTAAATCAATTTTAGGATCTGGTTCTGTGTATCCTTCTTTTTGAGCCGCGGCAACTACATTATGAAATGTAGCTTTGTCGTTAAAATTATTAAAAACAAAATTTAAACTTCCAGATAATACTGCCTGAATTTTATGGACGCTATCTCCTGAGTTTATTAAATTTTTAAGTGTATCTATAATTGGCAAACCTGCACCAACATTTGTTTCGAATAAAAAGGATGCATTGTATTTCCTAGAAACTTGTTTGAGTGTTTTATAGTTGTCAAAGCTAGAGGCGCATGCAATTTTATTACAGGTTACAACAGAAATACTTTCACGTAAATAAGTTTCATATACTTCAGAAACTTCTTCATTTGCTGTATTGTCTATAAAAACACTATTAATATGATTGGATGCTATTACTTTTTCATGAAAGCTTTTTAAGGTTGTTGGTTCTCCATTTTCTAAGCTTTTTTTCCAGTTTTCTAGATCTATTCCATCATTATTAAAAAACATTTTTCTAGAATTTGCAATTCCAATAACTTTAATATCTAATTTTAGATTTTCTTTTAAGAATTTTCTTTGCTGTTGTATTTGCGCTAAAAAGCGTTCGCCAACGTTACCAACACCGGTAACAAACAAGTTTAACTGTTTTGTCTTTTCTTCAAAAAATTGCTCATGTAATGTATTTAAAGCTTTTTTGGCATTTGATTTATTAATAACAGCAGAAATATTTTTTTCTGAAGAACCCTGCGCAATTGCCCTAACATTTACATTATTTCTTCCTAAGGCGCTAAACATTTGTCCGCTTAGCCCTTGATAGTTTTTCATACTTTCACCAACTACCGCAATAATTGCCAAATCATTTTCTACAATAATTGGTTTTATTTTTTTTCTATCTATTTCTATGCTAAAGGTATCGTCTAAAAGTTCTTTTGCTTTTGAAGCATCATCTTGATAAACACCAACGCAAATTGAGTGTTCTGAAGAGGCTTGTGTTATAAAAACAATATTTATTTTTTCTAAGGAAAGTGTTTCAAACAAACGTTTAGAAAAACCAGGAATTCCAATCATTCCTCCACCCTCTAAAGTAATTAGACTAATGTCTTCTATGTGAGATATACCTTTTACTTCGTCACTATTATTTGGATTGTTACAAATTAATGTTCCTATATTTTGGGGGTCAAAAGTATTTTTAATTCGAATAGGTATTTCTTTTCTTAGAGAAGGTTGAATTGTTGGTGGATATAAAACTTTTGCACCAAAATGGGACAACTCCATTGCTTCTTCATATGAAATTTCTGAAATTGGATATGCTTGTTTTACAACCCTAGGATTTGCAGTAAACATTCCAGGAACGTCTGTCCATATTTGTAACTCAATTGCATTTAAAGCTGCAGCATAAATAGATGCCGAGAAATCTGAACCACCTCTACCGAGTGTAGTGGTTTCTCCCTTTATATTAGAAGAAATAAAACCACCTAAAACAGTAACTTGATGTTTGGTTTTGTTAAAAAAAGAAGTAATATTTTGGTTGGTAATTTTAAAATTTACTTGTGCGTTTAGGTATTCATTATTTGTAGAAATTAACGCTTTACTCTCTTTATGAGCTGCATCAAATAATTCATTTGCTGCATTTGCAATAATAAAAGAAGAAAGTCTTTCACCAAAGCTAGAGACCTTTGCTATTGTTTTATCTGATAATTCTTGTAATAAAAAAACACCTTCATAAATAGAACATAATCTATCTAACAAAGAAGTAACCACCTCTAAAACTTCTTTCTTTTGAGAGGAAATTAAATCATCAATAACCTGATAATGCAATTCTTTAATAGTTTCTAAAATGTTTTTAGCAATTGTAATATCCACTAAAGCACTATTAGCTGCGGCTAGTAAATTATCTGTGGTTTTACCAAAAGCAGAAACGACCACTGCAACTTTTTGCTCTTTAGAGGCCTTAGCAACAATGGCTAATACTTTTTTTATATTTTCTGAGTTTGCGACAGATGAACCGCCAAATTTTAATACTTTCATTAGTAATGAATAGTTTGTGTAATTTATTTTTTATTGAATGTATTTCGATACTTTTCGAAATTATTGATAACCTAAATTGATATGAATATATAGAACCCTTAAAGGGTAATGGTAGCCGAAGAAGTGCGGGTAATGGTTTCCATAGAAATGCAAACCATAGAGTTGGTTTGAAATGTTTTTACTAAGAAATTTAAAATACTCACAAGGCAAAAGTATTGTTAATATTTAATTTGTACTTAAATATTATAAAATATTTTAGGAAATAACTCAATTAATGTGATATTGATAAAAATAAATATAAAAAATTATAAATTTCAAATTACTTATTAAATAGACTTGCTTTTTCTTTAATTATTGTTGAGATGGGTTTGTTCTGAATTTTACTTTCTAACCAGGATAAAATGTCTAAATATAAAAAGGCTCTTTTTTCATATGGATGGTTTTCAAACTTTTTTAATTTTTTATGAATTTTTTTAAATTCGTTCTTAATTTCATGCGGGAAAACGTCACTTAAGTCCCTAATAGATGTAAGAAAAACTTTTTGCACTTCTTGTAAATTCTCCATTTTGAGTAAGAACTTATAAGTATCTACAAACTGTCTTTCTAAATCATAATCTAAACCACATTCATAATGTGCAATTAAATTTAATATTCTCGCAAAACACTGCAAATCTTCTGCGGCATTTATGTTTTTAGAGCGTATAATTTTTTGTAGATAAAGAATACATAACTTGTTTTTACCCATTCCAAAATATAAACAAGCAATTTTGTAATGCAACAAAACGATATAATGGTTGTCTAATCTGTTTTTATACTTTTCAATTTTATCATTAATAATAGCTACTAAATATTCTCCCTCGTCAAAAGTGCCTTCTAAGAAATGTAAATGCAGTTTATTTGAGTATAAATACATAAATATAAGTAATTCTGTATTTGTATTTAAAGGAATTTCTTGATTTTCAATTTGTATTTCAAAAGCAACTAATTCCGCTTTAAATGTCGAGGTTTTTTGAACTAAAAAAGAAGCTTCTAGCAGGTAGTTCTTAGACTTTAAATAAAAAACAGGATGTATGTTTATTAATTTAGGGCTATTAAATAAATTAACGCATTTGCTAGCGTATTTGTAGCTTAGCAAAAAGTCTTGAATTAAAAAACTGTACCATAAATGTGCTTTATATAACCATAATTTTTCTCTAAAGCCTAAAGTTTTAAAATCGTACTTTGGCATTTTATCGTTAAAATATTTTTGAATAAATTCAACTTCCTTTTTGTTTTTCACATATCCATTTTGTAGCAGATGGCTATATAATTGTAGAGATAAATTAGAGAGTTTACTTGCTATTACATTTTGCTGACTTAATTCTTTTGCCTGTACAGATAATTGATTTGCTCTATTGCTTAAACTTCTTGTAATATATTGTGTTTCTATTACTTTCTCTAATTCTACAATTTCATATGCAATGTTCTTTTCTTCATTGTCTAAAGCCATGTTTTTAGCTTTTTCTAAGAGTTTTAGACTTTGCTTATATAGGCCTTTTTGATACAAAACCGTTGCAAAATCTAATTGTTCTCTAATTTGAATTCGCACGTTTTTGTGTGCAGGATTTAAGCGCAAACTAATTAATATTTGTTTGTATAAATGCGCTTTTAGATTAGAAAGTTGCTGTTTAGACACAATTCCGCTGCCAATAATTACTTTTTCGTCGTATATTTTTAACTTTTCTAAGAATTTAAATAAAGAAAAAAATTTTGCATCAATGTTACCGCCAAGCCTTCCTACATACAAATTAAACTGCCTCTTTTCAGATTTAGTTAAAGATTTAATAAGAACAAAAAGAGCATCATTTTGTTGATTGGCGGATGTAATGATTTTACTCATAATATATTGGTAGTCAGTTTTTTAATTATTGATGATTTGCTTTAGAAATCGTTTGTTATCGGATGTTGTTTCTTGTATTCAATATGCAAGATATATATTTGGTTTATAATAAGTACAATCTTTATAGAAATTATGCTAGACAATCAAGTACAAATTTTCGACACAACACTAAGAGATGGAGAACAGGTTCCTGGGTGTAAGTTAGATACAAATCAAAAATTAGTAATTGCAGAGAGATTAGACTTGTTGGGTGTGAACGTAATAGAAGCCGGTTTTCCCGTTTCTAGCCCGGGAGATTTTAGATCGGTTACTGAAATTTCAAAAATCGTAAAAAATGCAACAGTTTGTGGTTTAACTAGAGCCGTTGAAAATGATATAAAAGTAGCTGCAGAAGCTTTAAAATATGCAAAATTTCCTCGAATACATACAGGTATTGGAACGAGTGATTCTCATATAAAATTTAAATTTAATTCTACGAGAGAAAAGGTAATTGAACGTGCTGTAAATGCTGTTGCGTATTCAAAAGGTTTTGTAGAAGATGTAGAGTTTTACGCAGAAGACGCAGGTAGAACAGATAATGCCTTTTTAGCGAAGGTTTGCGAAGCAGTTATAAAAGCAGGTGCAACTGTGCTAAACATTCCAGATACAACAGGGTATTGTTTGCCCGATGAATACGGTGCAAAAATAAAATATTTACGTGAAAACGTAAAAGGTATAGAAAACGTAATTCTTTCTTGCCACTGCCATAACGATTTAGGTTTGGCAACTGCCAATTCAATTGCTGGTGTTATCAATGGAGCACGTCAGATTGAATGTACAATCAATGGAATTGGAGAGCGCGCAGGAAACACAGCGTTAGAAGAAGTGGTTATGGTTTTAAAACAACATCCTTATTTAAATTTAGAAACAAGTATTAATACAAAATTATTGTACGACACGAGTATTTTAGTTCGTGAGAGCATGGGAATGCCAGTGCAACCTAATAAGGCAATCGTTGGCGCAAATGCATTCGCGCATAGCTCTGGAATTCATCAAGATGGTGTTATAAAAAATAGAGAAACATATGAAATCATGGATCCTGAAGATGTTGGTGTTACAGAAAGTGCCATTGTTTTAACTGCAAGAAGTGGAAGAGCAGCTTTGGCCTATAGAGCAAAAAAGATTGGTTATGAATTAACAAAAGTACAATTGGACGTTACTTACGATGCGTTTCTAGTTATTGCAGACAATCAGAAAGAAGTAAAAGATGAAGACATTCATAACATTATGAAAGAAGTTAATAAGGTTTCTGAAATTCTTACAACTTAAAAATTTTATAGCAGCATATTATGAAATATACAATCGCAGTAATTCCGGGAGATGGTATTGGACCAGAGGTAATTAATCAAGCAAAAAGAGCATTAGATGCTGTTGCAGAATTGTATGATCATATATTTTTATATAAGGAAGCTCAAATGGGTGCTTGTGCAATTGATGCAGTTGGAGTTCCCCTACCAGAAGAAACAATTACCATTTGTAAAGATGCAGATGCTATTTTATTTGGGGCTATTGGAGATCCTAAATATGATAATGACCCTACCGCAAAAATAAGACCAGAACAAGGTCTTTTGCAATTAAGAGAGGATTTAGGTTTGTTCTGTAACGTAAGACCTGTAAAGGCTTATGATAGTTTGATAAAAAACTCACCATTAAAAAGAGAAATTATTAAAGGAACAGATATTGTTATTTACAGAGAATTAACGGGTGGTATTTATTTTGGGAATAAAAAATTGAGTGCAGATGGCCAGACAGCTACAGATATTTGTTCTTACTCCGTTAATGAAATTTCAAGAATTACGCATTTAGCTTTTAAAGCGGCACAAACAAGAAGAAAAAAAGTAACCTTAATAGATAAAGCTAATGTTCTAGAAACGTCTCGTTTATGGAGGAAAACAGTTACAGAAATTTCAAAAAAATACAAGGATGTTGCATTGGAATATTTATTTGTAGACAACGCAGCAATGCAGATAATTTTAAATCCAAAACAGTTTGATGTAATTCTTACAGAAAATTTATTTGGAGATATTATTTCAGATGAAGCAAGTGTTATCGGAGGTTCAATCGGTTTATTAGCCTCTTCTTCAATTGGTAAAGAAAATGCATTATTTGAACCAATCCATGGTTCTTTTCCACAAGCAAAAGGTAAAGATATTGCAAACCCTCTAGCTTCGATCCTGTCGGCAGCTATGTTGTTAGAGCATTTAGGTTTAGATGAAGAAGCAGGTGCTATAGAGAGAGCGGTAGAGAAATCTTTAGTCTTAAATATTACAACAGAAGATATAAAAGGTAAAAATAAGTACCCTGCATCTACTTCTAAAGTAGGAGATTTTATTGTGGATTATATACTAAATCAAGAAGACTCCAATTTAAATTTCATGAATATTCATGCCGGTCAGAGTACTATTATTTAAAAAATAAATTAGGTGTTTTAATTTTTTTTTCAGTTATAAATGAATAAACAAGTATTAAATATTATTTCTATTATTAACGTCATTATTAAGATGCAATAAGGAAGAGCTATTTATATTTTTATAAACAAACCTTCCACTAAAAATGGTAGGTTTTTTTATGGGCTTTTTTAAGGTGTTGAATGTCATAATTAAAAATATCTAATACTCTTATTTATAGATATTTAACTTGTTTTTTTAACACCTGAATTTAAACATTAGTATTGAATATTATTCAATAAAAAACAGAAACAGAGTAATTTAGTCAACAAATTGAAGAATACTAGAAATGGAATTAAATAAACATAGCAAAAGATTAACACAAGATGAATCTCAGCCTGCATCGCAAGCAATGTTGTATGCCGTAGGTTTAACAGATGAAGATATGAGCAGAGCTCAAGTTGGTATTGCAAGCACAGGGTATGATGGCAACCCTTGTAACATGCATTTAAACAATTTGGCAGCAGAGGTAAAAGTGGAAAGTAAAATTGCTGGTTTAGTGGGTCTAGGGTTTAATACAATTGGAGTTTCAGACGGAATTTCAATGGGAACTTCTGGTATGAATTACTCTTTAGCTTCTAGAGATATCATTGCAGATTCTATTGAAACAGTTATGAATGCGCAAAGTTATGATGCGTTAATTTCTGTTGTTGGTTGTGATAAAAATATGCCAGGAGCTGTTATTGCAATGCTACGTTTAAATCGTCCATCAATAATGATGTACGGTGGTACGATTGCATCTGGAAATTACAAAGGAAAAAAATTAAATATAGTTTCTGCTTTTGAAGCTTTAGGGCAAAAAATGGCAGGTGAAATTGAAGAAGATGAATATAGAGAAATTATAAAAAGAGCGATTCCGGGAGCGGGAGCTTGTGGCGGAATGTATACGGCAAATACAATGGCCTCTGCTATAGAATGTATGGGTTTTGCATTGCCTTATAATTCTTCAATTCCAGCAGAGAATCCGAATAAGTTATCTGAAGCAGAAAGAACTGCTTTGGCGATAAAAAACCTATTAGAATTAGATTTAAAACCTTTAGATATTATTTCTAAAAAATCTTTAGAAAACGCCATTGCCATTGTAAATGCTTTGGGTGGTTCTACAAATGCAGTATTGCATTTTTTAGCTATTGCACATGCCGCAGATATCGAATTTACATTAGAGGATTTTCAAAGAGTAAGTGATAGAACACCCTTAATTGCAGATTTAAAACCCTCTGGAAAATATTTAATGGAAGATGTTCATAGCATTGGAGGTACCCCTGCAATCATGAAATATTTATTAGATAACGGATACTTGCATGGAGATTGTATGACCGTTACTGGAAAAACATTAGCAGCCAATTTAGCAAGTGTTGCCCCAATGGAATTTGAGGAGCAAGATGTAATCTATCCAAAAGACAAAGCATTAAAATCATCAGGAAATATTCAGATAATATATGGAAACCTTGCGACTGAAGGAGCAGTTGCAAAAATTTCAGGAAATGAAGGGTTACTTTTTGAAGGAAAAGCTGTTGTTTATGACGGTGAGCAGGCTGCAAATACAGGTATTGTTGCAGGAGAAGTAGAGAAAGGAGATGTAGTCGTTATTAGATATGTAGGTCCAAAAGGTGGACCAGGGATGCCAGAAATGTTAAAACCAACTTCGTTAATTATGGGAGCAGGTTTAGGGAAATCTGTTGCTTTAATTACAGATGGTCGCTTTTCTGGAGGAACACACGGTTTTGTAGTTGGTCATATTACGCCAGAAGCCCAATCTGGGGGAACTATTGGAATTTTAAAAACGGGTGATAAAATTAGAATTAGTGCAGAAGATAACTCTATTAATGTTTTAATTTCTGATGAAGAAATTTCAGAAAGAAAAGCACAATGGGTTGCACCAGCTCTAAAACACACCAAAGGAATTTTGTATAAATATGCAAAAATAGTAGCATCAGCATCTAAAGGATGTGTTACAGATTTATAAAATTAAATATTATTCTTACAGAAGTAAGACCTTAAAATAAATACTTTGGAAACGCAAACCATAAAAAATCAAGAAAAAGCAGCAAAAGTTACTGAAAGAATATCTGGTAGCGAAGCAATTGTTAGGTGTTTAATTGCAGAAGAGGTAAAAATAATTTACGGATATCCTGGTGGTGCAATTATGCCAGTATATGATGAATTATACAAATATCAAGATAAAATTCACCATGTTTTAACACGTCATGAACAAGGTGCAACCCACTCTGCACAAGGTTTCGCAAGAATTTCTGGAAAAGTTGGGGTTGCTATTGCAACTTCGGGTCCTGGAGCAACCAATTTAGTTACAGGTTTAGCAGATGCACAAATAGATTCTACACCAATGGTGTGTATTACTGGGCAAGTAGCTTCTCATTTATTAGGTAGTGATGCTTTTCAGGAAACAGATATTGTTGGTATTTCTACACCTGTTACAAAATGGAATTGTCAAGTTACCAAAGCAGCAGACATACCAGCAGCTCTAGCAAAGGCATTTTACATTGCAAGATCTGGAAGGCCAGGACCTGTTTTAGTAGATATTACAAAAGATGCACAGTTTGAAGAATTTCATTTTTCTTATGAAAAATGCACGAAAGTAAGAAGTTATGTTCCGATTCCAAAAACGGTAACAGGTACCTTAGAAGCTGCTGCGAAAATTATAAATGGAGCTAGAAAACCATTAATAGTTTGGGGACAAGGTGTTGTCTTAAGTGAAGCAGAAGCGCAGTTTAAAGCTCTTGTGGAAAAGGCAGGTATCCCAGCCGCTTGGACTATCTTAGGAGCTTCAGCATTGCCAACTTCTCACCCTTTAAATGTAGGTATGTTAGGTATGCATGGTAATTATGCACCAAATAAGTTAACCAACGAATGTGATGTTTTAATTGCAATTGGTATGCGTTTTGACGATAGAGTTACAGGTAAATTAGATGAATATGCACGTCAAGCAAAAGTGATTCACTTTGAAATTGATCCTGCAGAAATAGACAAAAATGTAAAAACAGAGGTAGCGGTTTTAGGAGATGCAAAAGCAACTTTAGAAGCTATTTTGCCATTAATTAATCCCAATTCTCATAAAGATTGGCATCAACAGTTTAAAGATTTATATGAAATTGAATATGAAAAAGTAATTAAAGGAGATCTTCATCCAACGAAAGAAGGATTAACAATGGGTGAAGTGATTAAGGAAATTAATATTCAGAGTAAAGGAGATGCTGCCATTGTTACAGATGTAGGGCAACATCAAATGATTGCGTGTAGATATGCAGAATTTAATAAAACAAAAAGTAATATTACTTCTGGTGGTTTAGGTACCATGGGCTTTGGTTTACCAGCAGCTATTGGTGCTAAAATGGCGGCGCCAGATC
>Ga0307995_1002006_pt1 | contig 12194 bp, 7 predicted proteins | sample EllFjometagen262_FD_203132 | JGI IMG/M metagenome (GOLD analysis project Ga0307995, IMG submission 203132) | Marine microbial communities from Ellis Fjord, Antarctic Ocean - #262 | ecosystem: Environmental > Aquatic > Marine > Unclassified | place: Southern Ocean | collected 2014-11-02
AAAAATGGGCACTTTAACTGAGAAAGATCTAGCTGGATTTTTATATGATAGCTTGCGCGAAAAAATAATGCCATTAGCAGATGACGTTACCGTATATCCTGCTCATGGAGCTGGCTCTGCTTGTGGTAAAAATATGATGAAAGAAACGGTGGATACCCTAGGCAACCAAAAGCAAATGAATTATGCCTTGCGTGCTGATATGACTAAAGATGAATTTATTGCAGAAGTAATAGACGGCCTTTTACCACCACCTCAATATTTTCCTCTGAACGTGAAAATGAATAAGGAAGGATATGAAGATATTAGTGAAGTTTTGAAACGAGGTACTCAAGAATTATCAGCAGATGCTTTTGAAGCTGCAGCAAACGAAACTGGCGCTATAGTGTTAGATGTTCGTCACCAAGACTCGTTTGCCAAAGGACACATCTCAAGATCTATATTTATTGGATTGGATGGTAGTTTCGCTCCTTGGGTTGGTGCTTTAATTGCAGATACTAAACAACCTCTTTTATTAATAACAGAACCTGGGCGTGAAGAAGAAGCAGTGACCAGGCTTTCTAGAGTTGGGTTTGATAATACCTTAGGATATCTTAAAGGCAGTTTTGAGGCTTGGAAAAAAGCAGCTAAGGAATATGATACCGTGAGCTCTATACCTGCAGAAATATTCAAGGAAGAACTAGTGGGTGGAAGTAAATCTGTATTTGATGTACGTAAAAAAAGTGAATACCTTTCTGAGCATGTAATGGACTCAAATAACACACCTCTTGATTTCTTGAATGATCATTTAACGGAGTTTCCAGAAAATAAAACTTTTTACTTACACTGTGCCGGAGGTTACAGAAGTATGATTGCTTCGTCTATTTTAAAGAGTCGCGGTATTCATAATTTAATAGATGTACAAGGAGGCTTCAAATCAATAAAAGAAGCGGGTGTAACTGTTTCAGAATTTGTTTGTCCATCTACCTTATAATTTAACCAATATTTCTTTATTGCCGTTCTGGGAATAGAAGTGATAAAGCCATTCAAAAACTAGAATCTCTTGGTTTTTTAAATTTACGACTTAAAAGATGGCTATAGGAATTGGAACTAAAAACCGGCAAGGTCTCGAAATGTCCATTATCGTTATTTTTTAATGTGGTAACCTATTTTTCAGTTTTCCATACAAAAAGGTTCCTAAAAATGCTAAATTCAGACAGTACTGGTAGTATTCAAACTACCTTTACAGGAGGTGATCATACTTTAGCGCTATAACTTGGTATCAAATGATTAAGGCCCTTTCAGAAATGTTAGGGCTTTTTTGTCCAAAAAGGTGTTTATTTCCTATTAAAATGTTGTATTGATTTTTTTACAGGAAAGGGTTATGTTATAAACCAATGAGAAGCTAGTCCAATTGAGGAAGTTTTTCTGCTCAATGACCAGCTTTAAGGTTGGCGATAAATGTCATTAGCCATATATTTAAAATAAGTTATCTTTATTAATTATAAACCAATAAAAGCACTTATTAGCTTGTCCTCTTTTAGTTTAATAATTTATATAAACAACTTTTCCAAAAAAACTTCACAGATAACAGTCTGTTATATCTAATAAATATTTTTAGACTTAAAAGGAAATAAACACAAAGGCTTGAATCAATATGAAAAAAAAAAAAATTATTAAATTATTTGAAAAATCTTTAAATAAAACTGTTATTAAAATCTCTGATAGATCAAATGGTATTGATCAAATAGTTAAAATAATTGAAACTAAAAATAACATATATGTAATGAAATTTCCTGAAGACAAAGTTTTAATATTTAGGGAAATATTTGCTTGTGAAAAATTAAATGGTATTATTCCAGTTCCAAAGATAATCTTTAGGAGTGAAGATTTTTTAATTCAAGAGTATATAACTGGAGAAAGTTTAGATAAAATTAATCTATCTATAAATGATTTTAAGAAAGTATATTTCCAAATAGGGGTTTATTTAAAAAAAATTCATCAAATAAAAAGTAAAGGATTTGGTTTTCTTGATTTAAAAGGAGTTGCTAAATATACAAGTATAAGAGAAGCTACCGATCAACTACTTGAAGATGGCTTTAGGTATCTTTTAGAGAAAAATATATTAGCTAATGAAGAAATTAAAAAAGTAAAATTATATTTCAAATTAAATGATTTTTATTTAAACAATAATGATTCTGTATTGCTACATTTTGATTATACAGATAGTCATATTAAAGTAAAAAATGGGAAAGTTAAAGGAATTATAGATTTTGGCGATTTATCTTCCGGACCAAATTCTTATGATTTAGGAAGGTCATATATCCAGTATTATGGAACTGAAAAGTTTATTTATTTTATGGAAGGATATGGAGATTTTGATTTAAAAGAAATTGAATTTTATGCCTCAGTAATATTAATTAATAAGATCATAAAACATCATTACAAAAAAAGAATAAAATCATTATTGTTTAAATTGAAATTATTTAAAAAAATTATTGATTATTAACCTTAGACCCTTATCCTTGCTCTTACTCTTCTTTTGTCAGTAGCGGAGACTTCACTTTTACTTACAAGTATTTCATTAAAAAACTGCAGAATATTTTTGGCCTATTCCAACACTTAATTGCTGTTTTTTTTTTAAAATAAAAGTTTGTATATTTCGATAAATTAAAAAAATTATGAATACAGCAAACCCACAAGACAAGCCTAGTAATGTGGATGAGACTTTGATGAAATCTATTGATATAACTCGTCCAATTTACTCATACGTTTTAATCGGGATTATTATTACCTGTTTGATTGCTATTATTTGGAGCATATTTGGATCAATTCCTCAAAGAGTTGAGGGTATGGGAATGATAGATACAGTTGAGGGCTTGGAAAGAGTTACTTCAATCTCTAATGGACGAATATCTGAAGTTAAGGTAAAGTTAAATGATCAGGTAAAGGCTGGAGACGTTCTTTTTACAATTAATATGCCAGAAAGGAAATTTAGTATAGATCAGATGAAACTCTCAATTAGTCAATTAAAACAGAAAAAAAATATAACCTTTTCTGGGAATACTAAAAGCACTTTAATCAAAAAAAAATCTGATGAACTTAGTGAATTAAATGTAAAAAAAAATCTTGAAGAGATAAATAAAAGTATTCTTTTTTATAAAAAAAGAGTTGTTGAAGAAAAAAAATTACTTGATAAGGGTCTCATTACGTACGCTCAATATTTTGCTGTTCAACAAGATTTAGCATCAATGAAAATGAACAAAATTAGCACAGAGGAACAACTAAATTTAATTTCACTTAATAGAAATGAATGGAATTTAAATAATAATATTAACGAAATTGATCTTTCAAGCCAACTGACAGTTTTAGAAGTAGAGTTAGCTGATTTAATAGAAGAGTATAAGTTTGAAACCGAAGTTACAGCAAAAACAAGTGGGTTCATTAGACAGATAAATATAAAACCAGGGGATATAGTATCTCCAGAATATATTTTAGCAATAATTAATGCTAATGAAGACAAAAAAAATTATATACTGAATTTGTATGTTCCTTTTACTGCCAATGCGCTCATTTCTAAAGGTATGGATGTGGATATCGAACTTTTTAGTGTAGACCCTAACTTATATGGATATCTAAAAGGAAGTGTTAAATATGTAGCTCCATATATTTCTGAGACCGAAGGACTTCAAAATGTTTTAGAAAATAGTAGTTTAATTAAATACTTAGATGCTAAAGGCGGCGTATATAGGTTAATAGTAGATTTAGAAACAGACCCAAATACATTTAGTGGTTTTAAATGGTCAAATAAAAAAGGCCCTCCAATGAAAATACATCCAGGTCAATTAAGTGCAGCTTATGTAAATGTAAAAGTCAAAGCCCCAATTGATTATGTGTTACCTATTTTTAATGCTTACTTTGATTAAAAAACAACGTATTTAAACAGCTATTTTAGTAAACAAACTATGAATAAAACACCTGTTTTTTTAGAATCTGATAAAGGGCATTCAGGTGCAATTTGCCTAGCAATGGTTTTGGGTTATTATGATTCTTATCCAAAATTAAATGTTGTAAAAACTGCTTGTAATGCCGGAAGTGATGAAATCCTACCTGAAAATTTAAATAAAGTTGCTTTGCGTTTTAATTTTAATGCAAAAATTAATACTAATTCTCTTGAAAACCTCTCTGTTGTTTCTCCAATAATCATTAAAACAACTTCAGGGGAATACCTTTTAATAACTAAAGAAAATAATAAAGATTACACAATTCACGATTCTGAAAAAGGAAAGCAGAAAATCACTAAACAAAATTTAAATTTTGTTTATGACGGTTGGTCTCTTGAACTAACCCCAGGCAATGATTTTAAAACCATAAAACAACAAGGTTCATACCATAAAGAATTGAGCAAACGAGTTGTTCCAACCATCAAAGGATTAATGTATGTTTTTATTGCCGGTTTAGTCTTGATAATACCTGGCATAATTGTGCCCTCCTTTAATAAACTTTTTTTTGATGATATAATAATACTTTCTCAACATCAATGGTTTCATCCAATGATAAGTATTCTTGCTGTATTTATTATTTTAGGTTGTATTCTAGTTTACTACCAGCAATGGGTATTGCTTAAAGCTTACTTAAAAACAAATATAGTAGAGTCTTCGAAGTTTATAATTCATGTTTTAAAACTTCCATACAATTATTTTCATGCTCATACTGCCGGAGAAACTGTAAAAAGATTAAGACTTAACGATGATATTGCTGAGTTAATAACAAAAGAAACATTAACGGCGCTTTTACAATGCATTACTATTGTTTTTTACGGTGTTATAATGCTAAAATTTAATTGGATACTGTCTTTGGCCGGTGTGTCAGTAATGCTTGGTAATATTATTGCATTACGCTATTTTTCTGCGAAAAGAACAGCTCTGAATCAATCTCTATTTAAAAATCAACAAGCAGTATTTAGCACCGCTACAACAGGCATTGAACAGATAGAAACTTTAAAATCTTCCGGTGCTGAAAATGATTTTTTCTCCCTGTGGTCAAGTCATTTAATAAATTCAATAAATGATCAGCAAAAATTAGGAGTAACCACTAGAGTTCTTACAGTTTTACCCATTTTTATTGCTCAATTCCAAACTGTTGTTATTTTAATATTAGGAGGATTGCTTATTATGAAAGGTGAAATTACAATTGGAGTATTTCTTGCTTTGCAGAGTTTTCTTCATTCACTTTCTAAGCCCGTGAAAGGTTTAGTAGAATTTACCGGACAACTTCAAGTTAACAAATCAAACATAAATAATATAACCGACACCTTACAAGAACCAATAGATGTTTTTTGTGATGATAACACAAAAGAATCTATCAATACAATAACACCCAATAACTCAAAACTTACAGGTAAATTAGAAGTGAAAAACATCTCTTTTGGGTATAATGAATTTAGTGAGCCCCTTATTCAAAATTTTTCTTTAACTGCATATCCTGGAAAAAGAATTGCTATCATTGGCGGCTCAGGTTCAGGAAAATCTACATTACTTAAAGTAATATCAGGATTATACCCACCTTTGTCTGGAGAAATTAGTTATGATGGTAAGCCTATAAATACAATTAATAAAGATGTTTTCAGAAACTCTCTATCTATAGTAGATCAGGAAACTTTCTTTTTTACGGGAACTATTTCAGAAAATATTACAATGTGGAATAAGTCAATAGATAATTCTAAAATTATACAATCTGCAAAAGATTCAGAAATCCACGATATTATTTCAGAAAGAAAAGGAGGCTACAATTCTAAGGTCGCTCCAGACGGCAGGAACTTTAGTGAAGGACAAAGACAACGTCTAGAAATAGCAAGAGCTTTACTAACAAACCCGTCTATTTTATTTTTAGATGAAGCTACTTCCGGACTTGACACAGAAACAGAAAAGATAGTTATGAATAATTTTCTTAAAAGGAAATGTACCACAATAACTATTACACATCGTTTGTCTACAATCAAGGATTTTGATGAAATTATTGTTTTAGAAAAAGGAATTGTAATACAACAAGGAACCCCTCTTGATTTAATTAAAGACAAAAAAGGATTGTATTTTAATTTAATAAAAAATTCATAGTTCAGAACTTTTAAATGGAAAAAAAAGATACATCAGATACGGAAAATTTAAAAAATAGTTTATATGAAAATTATATAAAAGACGTTAAATCTTCTTACTTATTCAGGAAAATATCACTTGAAGATGCATTCGAAAAACTTAGTACTGTAATTAATTCCAATAAAGATAAAAGTAAAAAATACACACATACATCCAATGACACTTATGAGTCTTTATTGCTAAAAACGTGTAAACTTATTGGTGATATTGAGAGAATAGAATTTATTGTAGGATTTAAAAACAGTTCTGAAGCGTGGAATCCATTAAAAAAGCTGTTAAGAGCTTCTAATATTCGATCTAGAAAAGTTATGTTAGAAGATAAATGGTGGCTTTACGATCACGGACCTTTATTAGGCTTCTTAAAAGAAGATAAAACCCCAGTCGCATTAATTAGAAAAAACAAAAAATACATTATAAAAAACATAAAAACCGGAAACGATATAATTGCGAATAATTTAAATTCTAAAGGTATCGAAACTATAGCCCATTCATTTTTCTCCCCTTTACCTTCTGGGAAAATTAATAAATTAGCTTTGTTTAAATTTATATTGGCATTTACTAAAAAGGATGTTATTTTCTTTCTTATATTAGGTGTTCTAGGAGCGTTTTTATCTCTTTTTATTCCAGTAATTTCTGGCTATATATTTAATGTAATTATTCCTGGAGGACTAAAAGGAAGTCTGTATGAAATAGGATTTGTATTATTCTCAATAGTAATAATACTAGGGATAATAAATATTGCTAGAGAAATTGCTGTACTTCGTTTTGAAGGAAAATCGAGTTATAAATTACAATCTGCTATTTGGGACCGAATATTATCTCTAAAGGTTCCTTTTTTTAGTAAATATGATGCGGGAAATTTAGCAGCAAGAAGTTTAGCTATCGAAACAATAAGAAAGATTTTATCTGCTCATGTTATGACCGCAATAATTTCTGCTATATTTTCTATTTTCTATTTAGTATTAATGCTTTATTATGACGTATACCTTACAATACTTGCACTTTGCTTAGGTTTAGTTTCGGCTAGTTTTACCTTAATTATCAGCAAATTAGCTATTAAGCACGTAGCTGGGATTATGCAGCTAAAAACTATCATTTCTGGATTTATGATGATGGCAATAGGAGGTATTCAAAAAATAAGGATGACGGCATCAGAAGATAAAGTAATCGATATGTGGGCAGATAGATTTTCTGAACAACAAAAACATTTTGTAGCTAAACAAAAATTAATAATTATAGTTGCTGTATTTTCTTATGGTTTTCCAATTTTAGCGACTCTATTAATATATTTACGCATTTATGATTTATTTACCCTTCCAAATTCTACTTTTAGCATTGGTGATTTTATTGCTTTTAATTCTGCCTATTTAAGTTTTCAGGGAGCATTAGTAAGTGCATTTGGTGTTGCAATCCCTTTTATGAGTATAAAGCCAGCTTTAGAATTACTTAGGCCAATATTAGAGGCTGAAACTGAAGATTATGTTGGGAAAAAAGATGTTGGGAACTTAACTGGTGATATTGAAATATCAAATCTTAATTTCAAATATAATGATACCGACCAACTAATTCTTAAAAATCTTAGTCTTAAAATAAAAGAGGGAGAATTTGTAGCAATTGTAGGAGGCTCTGGTTCTGGGAAATCTACTTTATTAAGAATTTTAATGGGTTTTGAAGAATATCAACAAGGAACTGTTTTATTTAACGGAATGGACATGAAGGTGTTGGATATACGAACAATAAGAGACCAAATAGGGGTTGTTTTACAAGATGGAAAAATAATGGAAGGATCCGTTTTATATAATATTATAGGCACTTCGGACTACACTGTTGAAGAAGCGTGGGAAGCAGCTAGAATGTCTGGTTGTGACAAGCAGATAGAAGGTATGGAACAAAAAATGAATACTATTCTACCTCCTGGAGGTGGTACATTATCTGGTAGTCTACAGCAACGAATCATTATTGCTCGAGCGATTGTAAAAAAACCAAAATTAATTCTATTTGACGAAGCTACTAGTGCCCTAGATAAGGATACGCAAAAAACAGTTGCTGATAATTTAAATGAATTAAAATCTACTAAAATTGTTATTGCACACAGGTTAAGGACTATTAAATACGCTGATGTTATTGTTGTTTTAGAAAAAGGAGAAATTTTAGAACAAGGAAATTACGAAACATTAATTAATAACAAAGCTTTTTTCTATAATTTGGTAAAAACTCAATTGAATCAAAAAAGAAACAATGAATCTTAATAGCAATTTACTTATACTACTAATTTCATTAGCATTAAATTTTCAGCTAAAAGCACAAAATAACGTTTTAACTTTCCAAAAAATACTTAATGAGGGTTTTGAAAACAACTATAATATTAAATTAGATAAGCTTTCTTTGACTAAAGCGACTTATACACTCCTTAGAGCAAATGGGGCTTTAAATCCTTTTATTGATACAAAATTAGTTTATGGTGAAGGTGCAAATCCATCTCTTGATAATGATGGGACAGAGTATATACAGACTAGATTTGTTGTTCCAACTAAATTTGGTATAGATTTTTATACAGGATTTAGGCTTGAAAGAACAATAGAAGTAGCCAGTCCAAATTATGCATTCAATAGTTCAGGTGCATTTGCTGGTGCAAAAATTCCATTATTAAAAGGAATAGGAAAAACCAATCCTGGATATTCTTTTATTGAGGTTTCAACAATCAATCAAAAAGCTTTAGCGGAACAATTTTCAAATCAAGTATTAACTTATTTTAGTGAACTACTAATAAACTACCTTACACTAAAAGAAGCTATAGATAGATACGATATTGTAAACAATATTGTAAGGGAGTCAAAAACATATAAAAATGGGATTTATACACTTGCTGAAAATGATCAAATCCCTCTAGCAGAAAAAAACCAAGCAAATTCTTTTTATACTAATAAACTACAACAGCTTACCATTTCAAATATAAATGTTTTAGGTGTTTATTATGAAACTAAAATCTTATTAGGTATAAATGACAATAAAAATTCTGATTCAATCCCTGAATTAATGGATCAGGTCCCTGATCCAAATAAAGAGAAATTGATTGAATACATCGCCGAAATAAAGATCACTTTAGACTCCCTTATTAAAAATACACCACAATATAAAAGAATATCTTTAGGAATTGAAGAAAATAAAATTTTACTAAAAAACGCAAAAAACCAGAAAAAAAATCTCTTAGATTTAGATATCAGAGTTTCTCGATTTGGCACTTATGAAGATGGAGCGTATAATTTAAATAAAACTTTTAATGCTAATCCAGGCACTAGCTTTCTTGTTTCTTTAACACATAATTTACCAATTAAAAATCAAACGCAAAAAGGCGCTTATTTAGAACAACTTGTTGAATATGATTTGTCAAAAACGGATTTACAACAATATCTTTTTGAAAGCACTACAAGCGTTGAGTTAAATCTAAAACTATTAAAACAAAAAATTGTTTTGTTTGATCAATCTACACTACTTGTTGGTTTAATGAAACAAAGCTATAAAGATGAGATAGATAAATTCAGATCAGGATTCACAACACAAACAGACGTTATAATTAGTCTTAATAATTACTTCACAGCTCTTAAATCCATTAATACATTAAAATACGACATATGGATAACATATGTAGGTGTCAAGCTTAAATTAGGAGAGTTACCTAAAAATGCGAAAGAATTAAATGAGTTCTTATTTTCTGATTTTTTTAATTAAATTTTAATAAATCAACCATCATTACCTCGATTTATAATTTAAAATAAGCCCTCTCGGCAATCTGGTTTTGTGTGGAAACAAAATAATTCTTTGGCAAGATTTAAATAATAAAAAACCGTGTTTTGTAAAAAATCACAAATTAATAGCCCTGAGTAAGTCTTTTTATATATTTTCCTACAACGTCAAACTCCAAATTAACTTTAGTTCCTTTTTTAAACTCTTTAAAATTGGTATGTTCTACTGTATAAGGAATGATAGCAACACTAAATTCATGTTCTTTTGAATTAACAACTGTTAAGCTAACCCCATTTACGGTGACAGAGCCTTTTTCAATAGTAATATTACCGTAAATACCTTCATATTTAAATGTATAGTAAGCGCTTCCTTTTTCTTCAACAATATTCGTGCAAATAGCAGTTTGATCTACATGACCCTGAACAATATGACCATCCAGGCGTTCTTGAAGCTTCATAGACCTTTCTAAATTAACAAGATGACCAACTTTAAGATCTCCTATATTTGACTTGTCCAAAGTTTCTTTAATGGCAGTAACAACATAGTTATCACTATTAATTTCAACCACAGTAAGGCAAATTCCATTATGAGCTAAACTTTGATCTATTTTTAATTCTTGAGTAATTGGACTTTTTACTTCAATATGAACATTACTACCTTCACTTGTAAGAGAAATTATTTCTCCCATTGATTCAATTATTCCCGTAAACATAATTACATTTAGTTACATTTGTAGTACAAAAGTAATGATAAATTAAGCGATCTAACTCGAATGAATAAGCAAAATAAAATAGTAGTAGGGATATCAATAGGAGACTTAAACGGAATTGGCAGTGAAGTGGTTTTAAAGACCTTACAAGATCCTAGAATATTGGATTTTTTCACACCTGTAATCTTCGCTTCCTTTAAAATTATGACCTATTTTAAAAAGGTATATCAAATTGAATGTAATCTAAATGGTATAGATAAAATTGAAAACATTGATCACCTTAAAATTAACGTTTTCAATGTTTGGAATGAGCCTATCGATATAAATTTTGGTAAAGAAGATTTAAATACAGGTGCTTACGCTATCAAATCACTTAAATCTGCCGTATTTGCTCTAAAGAATAACAATATTAATGTATTAGTTACCGCTCCAATAAATAAATCAAGCATTCAATCTAAAGATTTTAACTATCCTGGGCATACCGATTTCTTAAATAAAGAATTGGAAGGAGAAAGTTTAATGTTGATGATCAGTGATTCATTAAGAGTGGGTTTATTAACAGATCATGTCGCAGTAAAAGATGTTTCACAAAGCATTACAAAAGAACTTGTTGAAAGAAAAATAAAGACAATTAAAGACACATTAATACAAGATTTCGGAATTCGAAAGCCAAAAATTGCTGTATTAGGCATTAACCCCCACAATGGTGATCATGGGGTTATTGGAAATGAAGACGATACTGTTTTAAGGCCTGCCTTAGATGAAATCTATAAAAAAGGAACCTTAGTTTATGGTCCTTATGCGGCAGACAGCTTTTTTGGTTCTGGAAATTATGAAAAGTTTGACGCAATTATCGCCTCTTATCATGATCAAGGGCTAATCCCTTTTAAAACACTTTCTTTTGGGAAGGGTGTTAATTATACTGCAGGATTAAATAAAATTCGAACTTCTCCAGATCATGGAACTGCATTTGATGTTGCAGGAAAGAACATAGCTAATAACGATTCTTTTAAAGAAGCTGTTTTTAGCGCAATAGAAATTTTTAAAAAGAGGGAAGAATACAAGAACCTTTCAAAAAATCGATTAGAAACAATCGCACAAAAAAAAGAATTTCATCATAAAAGATAATAGCTTTTATAGATTTTCATTTCCTCTATTAACATCCGTGATTCATGTAATCGCTGGATCAAATCATTTATTTACTGTTACTCCTTTTTAGTTGAATCTAAAAAGCGGGCTTGTTTTTAGTAACTTTTCCGACAATATTAATAATTCCTATTGCTGCAGATAACTTGTGCACATATCTTAATACCCCCTTATAAACTTACTATAATGAATTAATTAAATAGATGAAAAATTAAATAAGAAAAAGAATTACAAAAACATCTATTCAGTTTAAATATTTTTTTATCTTTGCACCCGCCTTATTTGTAAGGATATCGTGTTTAACAGGTGAGTGATTATGAAGGAATTGAAAGAATTTATCATTCCATTTGTGGGATTAAAATTAGGAGAGCACCGGTTTAACTTTAAAATAAGCGAATCGTTCTTTGAGTATTTTGAGTATGAAGATTTTAATAGTGTAGCTATTAATCTAGACGTGCTGCTGG
>Ga0307995_1002016_pt1 | contig 12162 bp, 20 predicted proteins | sample EllFjometagen262_FD_203132 | JGI IMG/M metagenome (GOLD analysis project Ga0307995, IMG submission 203132) | Marine microbial communities from Ellis Fjord, Antarctic Ocean - #262 | ecosystem: Environmental > Aquatic > Marine > Unclassified | place: Southern Ocean | collected 2014-11-02
TTCAAGTTCATCTAATTTTTGTTTGTATTTTGATAGTAGTTCTATTTTATTTTCAAAATTGCATATATTAGATGTTCCACTAATTAGAGCAGTTACGCAATTCATACACAGAAGAGTTGTTTGGATAATCATAGTAGTCCGTGGATGTTCATCTTCATCTATGCTTAATTGATATAGAGAAAAATAAGAACTTACCGTGGATAGAAGTAATACACCCAAAGAAGTATAAGTCGCCATAGATTTAGTATAATATAATTTTTTATCATAAACAAATGATATATTGTTTAGGTCTTCTAACCAAGTAGATATAATATTTTTTTTCTCCCTCGTCCAACCATTTTTACGACTATTGCGACTATCATCACTGCCTTCTTCGTCGCTGGTTAGATGTTCGCACGCTTCGCTAACAATGGATCGTACCTTAATATCCGAAGACTTTATCGAGTGCGTGGACTCGTTGCGTCTAAGTGCATTGAATACATGACCCATTCTTTTTTTATTTCCGGGCGAAATTTCATCCAGAATTACTTGTGTTTCCTCGATAACATTAGTGTCATTGTCGCCCATTTATAATATTAATGAAATATTTTAATATTAATGTAATATTAAAATTGAAAAAATAGTAGATAGATTAATACTACAAATGGACAAGAAAGTTAATAAGTACAATAAGTACATTAAGAAAAAATCAGAGATAATTACACCACAGGAAGCATGTGAATTGTGGGTAAAAGAGAGTTATCAATATGATACCGAATATATTTGTAATCCTTATCCCCATAAGACCCAACGTCATCTACCCAAATATCTCCGTAATGTTAAATTAACCCCGGTTGAATCCGCCATTCTCAATGAACTTCGAATCACTTAAACAACAATTTCCAGAAACTGAGTCGTGCGCCTGGTTCCATATTACACGCGTGACCCCGATAACAATACCAATTATTACCTCCACCTATTTCTAATAGTATGTGAGCTAATACTCCTGTTATAAATAGATTGATAAATAATCCCGATAATTTTTTAACAGACGGACGACTTCTACCATACATGTGTGTCTCAGCAATAAACACACTGATCCCAACAATCCCGATAATAATACCCATAATTATACCTTCAAATATATAATGCATTTATATATTAAATATATTTTAAAATTGAAATATAATCTAATTTTTTATTAGTAAAACAACTATGTCGATAGTTACTCCTGCTCGACTGGCTCGTGCTAAATATCAATGCATACGCCGAGGACTTAAGTCTACTTCTGATATTATCTCTGCATTTTGTCACGCTGCTGATATGCCTGGCAATAAATGGGGATACTGTGAATGCACTAATTTTCCTGATTATTGTCAATGGAGTCCGTGTGCCAGAAACGAAGTAACCAGAATTACAATAGATACGGACGAATTCATCCAACGCATCAGAATAGCAAAGTTGGATCCCGTAAAGGACGAATGTTATGGTGAGAGCGACGATTGTGAAGTGTGTATCTCTGAAATTATGGAAATGACAGATGAAGAACTGAGGGGGACTATTATTCATGAAGCACTTCATTACATTTGTAAGGTGGACCGGGGTTATGGATATCAGTGGATGCCAACTATTGATGAACATACGGCAATGCATATTTTTGGAAAAGATATACAAGAAGAACCTGAATATTTTAGATCTTAAAGATAAAATAATATATTATAATAAATGCTTTTCTATATTTTTTGTTTATTAATAGACGAATTATTTTTACCCGTTATAGAAGAAGAAGAAGAGGTTACTAGAACACTGGAACAAGAACTACTTGAAGAATCAATGGTCCGAGATTTAACACACGCTGATATAACACGTATCATCAATGCGGTCGCAAATTAGGAACTATGTAAACGTAATACGCCAGAGTAATTATACATCCTATACCACCTGTGTATAATACGCAGGCACAACACCACATAGCAGCGGGGTTAGATGGAACACGTTTCTTTTCTCTAACAGTAATGATAGGTTCTTGAACGGGGACAGAAATTAGCTCCCCGTCTATGATGTCTATGATGTCTAATGTGGATGTCATTAAATTGAATATATTATTGTAATATTAGATAATATAATGAAATTCATTAAACTGAATCTATTAATAAATAGAATATTTAGGAGTTGTTTTTATAGGAGAAACAGCCACTCTTCTATGTATGAATCATACAATGAAGAACTTGTTTGATTTATTTTCTGACATTATATTATAAAATGTTACACAGACCGTCTCCAAAACTTTTAATAGTAGCATACAAAATCACTGGTGTGCTTTTAGTAACTTATTCTCTGCTAACAGTAATAGAAGAAAAAGTATACCGTACATATAATGAGAAGTATCCATCGCTTGATAGCACGGGTGATCGGGTGTATATCCAGTATTGGTTAGGATATTTGAGGAAATTCATTCGGATCTTTTTATCAATTATGCTTTTATGTATATTGATATATACGGTTCTACAATCTGGTGGTAGAAATGTAAATAGAGGAACCGGTGAAATTGACTCACTCTTGTAAATTTTTATTTAGAACAAATGGACAATTTTTTTATTTAATTACAAGAAATTAAATAAAGATTAAATGTTATTATTAATAAAATGGCAGAAAACATGGACAATGGAGGTAGATTAATACCATATGAATATTCAGGTAATGGACGGGAAGAATTAAATTACAATAGTTCAGATAGTGAAGCATCTTCTTCGTCTGAAGAAGATGCATATGAATATACACAACGGAAAGAGAAATTTTTCAGACATTTATTCAATAGTCCCTTGAAAAAGATTAGATTTAGTGTTGATGGACAAACTGGCAACTCATTTACCTGGTCTATAAATAAATCTAATAAATTGATGTTAAATAATGTTGTAGGATTTAATGTTATTAGTGCTAGGATTACTAACACTGATTCACCACAGGCCGCTTATATTGATATTGAAATAACAGAAATACCATCAATCTCTTGTATTAATACAAGTAATAGTCAAAATATAGTAGCAAGAATACCACCATCTAGTAGTGTGGTCAATACTTATACCTACCATTCACAAACAACCGATTTAACAGATAATCATTTTTTCCCAATCGAATTATTTAAATTATCCATAAATTTAATAAATGTTACTTCGCAAAGCACAAATCTTAACATGATATGCGAGGCTACTGTTTTAGGAGACCTACCAGAAGACTTCTAAATTGAATTAATTTAAGTATTATATAACTATAAACATGCTGACATCAGCCGAAGTTGATCGTTATATGAGTGAAGTAATTCAATGCTTTCACTGTAAGAAATGTGTTACACTACGCGAAGAGAAAATAACTGCATACTGTCAGGGATGTTGTCGGTTCTTTTGCTGTTATATTGCCGGAAGATGTTCAGAATGTCATGGCTCGTTCTGTTCGGATTGTGTTAAAAAAACAACATCTCTAGATTCAAAAGAATTTAAAATAATTTGCGATGATTGTTTAAAATAATTTGCGATGATTGTTTAAAATAATTTGCGATGATTGTTTAAAATAATTACATTAATTACATTTTTTTTCTCTATATGATATAAATGACATATCGTAAAACCCAAAAAGTTCGTAAATCTAACAAAAGAAAAACCCGTAAAATTCGTAAATCTAACAAAAGAAGAACTATCAAGAGAAGAACCCGTAAAATTCGTAAATCTAACAAAAGAAGAACCCGTAAAATTCGTAAATCCAACAAAAGAAGAACTAACAAAAGAGGACAACGTGGTGGAAATATATTGTTGGCCGCGCTCCTAGGATTTATCGGCACCAAACTGTTGATGGAACGCGCAAAAAATCGCGGTTAGATAAAATAAAGTGATTTAAAAAAGATTTGATAATATGATGTAATATGGATTTAATAGCAAAAAACGACTTAAAAAATATGATTAGCAGAAGTGCTAATGTAGAAATGTTTGTTTTGTTAAAAACAAAAAATGTAAAAGATAAAGAAAAATTAGCAGATAAGGTAGGATATTTTCATATGATGATTATTGTGAATTTTATGTTATCGATCACCAGGTTCTATAATAATGAATATCTACATGATTTCAACCTGGTTCTATTGTCGGGTGTCTACATAGACTGGTTTACGAACGCTTATTATCAGATGCAATACAATGTAAAAGATGAATGTATTTTAACTCGAATAGAAAATACTCTTCGTTCAGAAGCAGTTCGCGAACGGAATTACTCAAAGAAAGCATTGGAAGTAAAAGAGAAACCTAAATTAAAAAATGGATACATCAAAACCATCGTATTTAATCTACTGGGGGTTATTATACCGGATAAAGCAGTAAATATTGTGATTCATTCTATTGTCGGAATGTCTCTATACAATTCTTATTTTTTTGAATAGATATTTAAGGTATAAGTGGGAATTTCTAAATTATTTTTAATTGCGTGAAATTCTCCAGATTTTACGTGTGCTATATTGGTTATAGACTCATCATCATAGATCCGACTTGCACATGATAGTTTTGATAATCTATATCGATGTTCGGTTATAGACCCGTCCAAAACTTTGACAAAACAATCGCTACTGGGGTGGTGATGAATATTTGTTTTAAATAACGCTGGATAACCGATGATAAACATATCAAAATGGGGTGATTCATTAAAAAATACAGGGGTTTTTAATTGTTGTTCCGGTTTATCCATTTCATGACCGTTATGAATAATAGGATTATTAAACCATAAATCCTGATGTTTCGCTTTGTCCTTCCAGTCGTTCATATTATACCATGCCATTAGTCGCTTTATTTTCAGTTGTGTGTCCCTATTTATACAGTAAGCATTATGAATGCCTCTAAATAATTGTCTTAAACTCATTATATATATGTATGGAATGCGTTTATTTTTAAATATCTATATAATATAATATGGAAGACACATCAAGGATTGAGACGATAGACGTCATAGTAGTGTTGAAAGCGTCGCCACCCCACAAGGGTCATGAACATATGATACAGAGGGCATTTGAAAGGGCTATTGCTGAGACAGAAGAAGATCCAGATAAAGATGTATCACTATTAGTTTTTGTAGGTACTAAAGTAGGTGACACTCAAAATGCAGACTATAAACAAGCACTACTAGATATTAAAACAAAAGAAGACGATGGCACTGCAGTTGTCGGGATAGCAAGAAAAACAATAGCATCAAAGGCTAAACATCCCACACCTTTCACGTTAAAATCACAGGCATTAAAGGAGATGGTGAAAGGGATATGTATACTCGCTGACGCAGAAATCCCACACGATATGTCTGAAGACACCGATGATACACTATTGAAGTTTAGCAGCAGAGGTGTAAAAGTGGAACTGGTTGAACTTGGTGGAAGGGCATTTCAAGAATTTAGAGAGAAAAAAGCAGATCCATCCGTAAACACAATAGTAGTATGCGGTGATGACCGGGGATCACATTATGAACCCATATTTGACGAATGTCAAGTATTAGTTCGAAGCGTTTTAGGTTTATCATCTACAGATTTAAGAGAAGAAATACTAAAAAGTGGTGGTAAACTTACAGAAGAGATATTAAAATATAAACCAGATAGTGTAAGTGACGAACTTTATAGTGGCATAATTGACACATCATATAACACCATGATGAGAGAACAACTAGGAAATCCAATGAAAAAGAAAGGAAGAAAAGGTGGAAGAAGAAAAACCAGAAGAAAAACCAGAAGAAAAACCAGAAGAAAAACCAGAAGAAAAACCAGAAGAAAAGGTGGTAGTAGATTTAAATCTGTTACACCTGAAAATATATATGATTTTGAAAAATTTATAAGAAAAGATATTGATAAAGGAGATATATACGCGGCACTTATAAAATTAGAAAATTTTGAAAAAGAAATAATGGTAGAATGTTTTGAAAAAAGACTATCCTTAAAAAATAAAAGTAATTCACGTGCATACACCGATTTAATAAATAATTGTAAAAAAATTTATGATATATATCTAGATTTATTATTAGAAGTCCTTAATTTACAAGACACGAAACAAGGGGATCATGTGAATTTATATGGATTGGATTAACTGCAAACTTGCTCTGCGGTGTTTAACCGCACATGCTCCGCATCTGTGAATAACTCATTTTACCTTCTTCGAAGTCATTCAGAGCATCAACCTGTGTTTTTACTTCAGCGAGTGTTAGTGACCGCGGTGGATTCTTCTCAAATACTTTTGCGAATTGTGTTGGGGTTTTAACGTCTGCTTTGTGTGCCTCGTCAATTATTTTAGAAGCGTCCGCTATTTTTTTATCCATTACACTATTAATAAAGATATTGTAAATTTTTCAATTTTATACTTCTCCTTCAATGTCAAAGAATGCGTCGTAATATCTATTGAAAATTCGTTCCGAACATGCACATCCTATAGATTTACCACCGTAACCACATCCTCCGCAAATGTCGTAATTGAAGAAGACGTAGTAACGCCACTCATATTGAATAATACGCACTGCCTCTTCAGGTGTCATCTTTATTAATAACTATCTTATTATTTTTCAATTTATAAAGGACTTAAAAGAAAAATAACAATATTATCAAATGGATACTAACGCTAAAACTTTATTTGAAGAGAGTATTAAAGGACTACAAGGTTCTTTCCACTCTTTATGGATCGAAGGAGAAGACTTATCTAAAAAACTATCGAGTCTTAATGAAAGAGTAAATGAATTGTCCTCCACGACCTTAGAGGCAAACCAGGAAGTTACCTCTGTTAATAAATTGTCGGCATTCAAAGAATATGATCGCCAAATTGTAGAACTAACTAAACAGGTGGAGCAGCTAGAAAAGGTAAATAATAAATTAAGGGAACCGGTTAAAGAACCAGTTAAAAAAGAAGATACTACCGATAAAGAAACAGATACTGAAGATGGATACAATAGTGGGGGCGAACAACCACCACCAGATATGCCCGTTTCTAACGACGTGGAAGAAGACAACGTAGAAGACCCCGTAGAAGAAGAAGACGACGAGGAAGAATCGGATGAAGAAGGAGAAGAATATGTGTATAAAGGTGAGACTTATTGGATGATGGGTGAAAAATTGTATAAGTTTGTCAGTGAAACTGAAATTGAAGAAGAACCATGTGGAGTAATTGTAAAGAAAAAACCTAAATTGTTTTAAATTAAAATCTAAGTATAGTATAGGTGAAAATGTTTCAACCATTATGGTTCGCCTTTTAAAGAATGGAATATTAATACCGATCACATTCATCACGAAACAAAGTGAATAAAGTATAGAATTATTACTAATCGTAATAACCTTAATAACATTAATAACCTTAAACTAACATTAATAACATTAATAACCTTAAACTAACATTAATAACCTTAATAACATTAATAACATTAAAACAGAGAGACCTCACATAAAAAATATTTTTTATAGAATAACACCGTTTATAGTGTTGTTTGGCGTTTTGTCGCTATTTCCAGGACATTGATAGATCCCATACATTTACTAAAGGTTGTGGATCCGATAAAGTGTTGTACGTTAGTGCTGGGGTATGTATCTAGTTCGTAATGGCGTTGTTTCTTGTGGACATTTTTAAGTGTAGTAATACAAGTATTCCACTCTCGGATATATGTCTTAGACTTCGTAGCAGGAATGTTAAGGGATTTAAGTTGTTTTTTGAATGCACTGTCAAGACTGACTAGATTTGCGTCCCAACCCTTATTCAAGAACGACTTGTTTTTAATAGAATTATAAACAAACTTACTGAGAATGCTTGTGTGAATAGCAGAAACATTCCAACCAATAGTATTGTCCTCCTGACGGAGACGATTATTTTTCCGCTGGAGAATCCGTTTCTTGTTCTTGTTCATATCAATGCATGTAGCAACGGGACGATTCATATTATATAGGTAATATAGAATTATAAAAAGAATTTCAATTTTAGAGAATAAAGAGAGGTCTTATAGAACGTATTTCTTTACGACAATATACACAATTTAAATTAACATTGCTAAACTGAATGGACTTTACAAGGCACTCCTTACAACCGGTGTGACCACAGGGATCTAAAAAACTATCCAGGGGGTTAGTCATACAAAGAGAACAAGTGGGTGTAGGACAGACTGATTGGGCAAGATTTGTGATAGACATTAATTCTTTTAAGTCGTGACGTTTGTCTACAAATTGAGAAATTAACATTTTTAAAGTGTCTCGGTCGTTGTACATATCTACAAAGTCATTTAATGAAGATTTAATAGTTTTGCAGTTTTTATCTTTATTATCTTGTTGAAATTCTTCTAAAAAATCATAGAATGTTCTTATTTTAGATTCTAATATTTCATTTTTTGTAAATAGTGATTTTAATTTTAATTCTATTATTTGATATTCAAAAACAGATGTCTTTATTTTTTCTTTTAATTCTAAAAATTGTTTCTTCTCTTCGCTGTAATCTACTTTTTTAGCGTCTGGTAATTTAGTACTCTTTTTAATCCTGTCATTAATTTCATCCCAATCAGAATTAACAAATTCTAATAAATCTCTTTTTAATGTATTAGTACTATTCTTATCTATATTGTCTGTAATATTAGCGTCGCAATTTAATTCTTTTCTTTCTAAAATTTCATCAACACTCATTGTATCTATATCCATAGGAATACTTGTATTCCACGTAGCGAAATTACTAGAAAAAGGTGCAGAGTCCATAGTTGTTATGTTGTTATTGTTGTTATATTAATATATATTAATAGAAATTTAAACGTTAATGAAAATTCTAGGAATTCATCCAGATTAAATACCGTGCAATTGCCGACTCATCTATGTAGTTACTAATTATAAAATATTTTATACTATCCAAAAAGTTTCCATCACCGAGTAACCCGCCGGCATTGATTATACGTCGTAAATCAGGTGGCATCTCTTCTAATTCCTTAACTTTTTTAAATTGTGTATCGTCATTGTCAAAATCTGCAAAGACTGTGTTACAATTTACGCCAAGGTCACCTTCATCGTCAAGACCTGGATTATAGACCATCCCGTGTATCACTCTGTCTGTTTTTCTTATATATTTTTCTTTTGCGGAGTCATGATACCTGTCAAATAATTCATCTAAATGATGTTCATTATTAATAAAACGTATAAATAAATTTAACACCTCGCAATACTCCTTGTGCGCTGCGTTATGCCACTGTGCAACGTACGGATCATATCGTTCGTTTCTCGACCTGCGAGATATTTTGTCAAACATAACTTCATATTTACCGCTAAATGTAGCGTTAGCGTATTCTTTAATTAATTCAAAAATTTCAGATATTTTGGGATCACTGAGTAACTCGTGATAGTCGTATATACTCGTATCGTTATCAAGGTGTTCATCAAACCCGTCTAATATATCAGCATATTTAATATAAAAGCGCTCTGGAAAATATTCGCGCATATAAGCATCCCGCTCTGCTTTACAGGGCAATTCTGGTTCTGTATCTTCGTCGGTTTCTATATCTTCGATGGGTAGATAATCGGGGAATCCAGCGTTCCCGGCGAGCCATTGTGCGGTACTGCTCATACCGTCCCGCATCCGTCCTATCGCAGCAGAACCCCTTTGAATGGCGATGTCGCTCCCCCTGCTCATGCTGTCCCGTGCGCGGTCCCATCTGGGTCCACCACCCTTCATCTTTTTTTTCTTAGTTTTTCTATAGATTCTCTTCTTAGTTTTTCTATAGATTCTCTTCTTAGTTTTTCTCTTGGGCATATATAAATATATTATATAATATTTTATATAGAATAAAAATATGAAGTTATGTAGAAAATCTGTCTAAAATATCTTGTATTCTGAATATTAATTTCATTTCCAAAGTATTATTATCGACTAGTTCTTGTAATAGTGGAATATACGCATCTAATTTATCTATTTCATCGATATTCATGCTGATCGAATGAAGAGAATTTATAAGAATTTCGGGATTGTTCTCTGGGTCTTGTAATTTCTCAACTAATATATCCATAATCTTGTTGATGTAATCAATGGATATGTATTTTTTATTATGAAGTAATGTCAAGAAGAGGGAATACCCATTGAAATGAGACATTTCTTTTAATCTGTCGCAAAATTCGTCATAAGATTCACCGTTATTATCTGCTACTTCGGTAGTTTCCAATATCTTATTCATATATAAATCAACCTTATCTTGAATAACATTCTTAATATCTTTCTGTGGCAATTTTATTAATAAATTAATATAAATACCACATAAACTATGTTGACTGCTACATTTAATAAATATGGATTCTACCATTTTAGGTACAATTTCAGAACATTCTAATATTATCTCATTTGTTTCATCTAATATTATATCTAAATTAGTATTACTTAATTTATTTAATAGAATATTCATTTTCTTTATATTGGATTCAAGAGTAGATCCCTGTTTTCTTTTGTATAATTGTGCATAAGTGGCATTATACTTATTACTGTTATTGTAATACTTAGTATTTAATGGAATTTTCTTAAAAAAAGAACATATATCTCTATATTCTTCTGTTAATTTGAAATTTTCCAATTCTTGTGCATGTTCGTCAGAACATAAATATTCTGTTAACAGTTCAGCGTCCATATAATTATTAATCCTTATATTTTTATATACTTAACGCAATTTATTTACATGGTGAAAATGATAATCGGTGCCACTCCGTTATCCCATGCTCCTGTATTCCCTGAATATGCTGTTTTGTTCCATAACACTTATTATTCATCCAACCGTATTTTTCTTGTAATTCAGGCTGACCCTCACAAATGTCTTCCACCCATTTATCTCTGGCACACTTCGCTAAAATACTAGCAGCAGCTATAGAACAATATTCATCATCACCACCCGGAATACAGGTATATTCTACATAGTCATCATTATCATTCATATAAGGAGTAAATTTATCACCATCTACAAGAATACTATCAGGTTCCACTCTTAAACCCCTAATTGCATGATGCATTGCTTCATGTGATGCGTGATAAATATTTATCTTGTCTATTCTTTTATGGTCTATAAACTGAACATTATAATCAATTGCGTTTTCTTCTATAAAATCTTTTAAGATATATCTCTTTCTTTCAGATACACGTTTAGAATCCCTTAATAGAAACCCTTTTTCCTGAATAACTGCTGGATCCCATATAACTGCACCTGCAACAACTGGACCAGCTAAACATCCTCTACCTACTTCATCAACACCCACTTCAAGATGGTCGTTATTGTAGAAATTTTTTAATATTTTCATAATCCTATACTTATACTACTCTTAATAATTTCGATATCAATTTCAATTTCAATTTCTTATATCGTTTCAATTAAAAGATATAATACCAGATGACGGTTTCTTTGTTACTGGTCTGTATATCTTATTTTCTATCTCAGTTAATCCATATATTATAAATTTATCACCCTTACTATATTTTTCCTGACTTTGAATACTATATCCATATATTTTAACAAATTGTCTTAATATGGTTACCACCTTTTTATTATTCAAATCATTCAGATAATTCTTAGATTTACAAGGTAAATAATATTTTTCTAATTCAGGTTTTAAATTTTCTATGGCCATAACAGTTCCCAATGTTTCTAAATCTCTTCTAGAGAAATGGTTTGTATCTTTTAATGATGTTAATCCAAACGATAATAACAATTTATTCATTATAACCCCGTCGGGCAATTTTTTAAATAGTTGGTTTTTGGGCATTTATTTATTTATTTATAAACAAATATTTTTAAATATTTAAATATTTTTAAACAAAATAAAATCTAAATTAAAGATAAATGTGTGATAAATGTACAAATGGGTCATTAACTGGTGGTAAGAAGAAATTAGAATATCAATCACCCTACAGCAAGCAAGATAGAAAGAATATTCAAGAAGAAAATAAGGCGTTTATGAAAGCAATGATGGGTGGTAAAAAGAAAAGAAAATCCAAAAGAAAATCCAAAAGAAAGTTCCGTCATAGAAAGTCGCGTAGAAAGTCACGTCATAGAAAGTAAATTTTCTCGTTTAATATAATTTTAAATATTATTTTATTATCATAAAATGTCATCACCACCTGTATATCTTACCAATTTTATGAACAACCACATCCCAGATCTAATTAAAATATATATCCAAGAACGCGGGCG
>Ga0307995_1002018_pt1 | contig 12153 bp, 10 predicted proteins | sample EllFjometagen262_FD_203132 | JGI IMG/M metagenome (GOLD analysis project Ga0307995, IMG submission 203132) | Marine microbial communities from Ellis Fjord, Antarctic Ocean - #262 | ecosystem: Environmental > Aquatic > Marine > Unclassified | place: Southern Ocean | collected 2014-11-02
CTATTCTTGGTCCTGCTAATTTTTGAATTTGCGCACTAGCAGTTAGTAATCCTAACCCTAATGCAATTGTAAATACTATTTTTTTCATAATTTTTTATTTTAATAATTAATTCTGAGACAAAATTAAAGTATCCAAAATTAAATACTATGCTATGCATAGCATCTATCTACTTACTAGATTAGAAATTATTTAATGACCTCCAATTGTTCAGCAGCTTGCGCCCACTCCACTTCCAATTCTTGTAGTTTTAGTTGATTATTCTCATATTCTGCAAAAAACCCTTCTTTTTTCGACAACTCACTGAACTTTTCAGGAATTGCTAAGTCAGCATCTATTTGTTTTTGAGATTTATCCAGAATTTCAATTTGCTTTTCCAACTTACTAATTCTATTTTGCAACTTCTTTAACTTTTTCTGCTGATTTTTCTGATCAGCATAAGATAACTGATCATCCTTCTTATCCTGTTTGGTTTTCTTTTGTTCCTTTTGTGAGCTTTCTAACTCTTTAAAATTTTCCAAATCCTTTTCTTCCAAAAAAGTATCAATATCCCCAACATACTCTTTAATATTCTGATTTTTAAACTCATATACCTTTTCTGTAAGTCCTTGTAAAAACTCTCTATCATGCGAAACAACTATTAAACTTCCATCATAATTATTCAAGGCCTTTTTCAACAATTCCTTAGAAGTAATATCCAAGTGATTAGTCGGCTCATCCATAACTAATAAGTTATAGGGTTCAAGTAACAATTTACACAAAGCAACCCTAGCACGCTCTCCTCCAGAAAGTACTTTAACCTTCTTTTTCACTTCATCATTACTAAACAAGAAGGAGCCTAAAATAGAACGCACTCTACCAGCCGTATCCTCAGTAGCAGCTTGCTCAATAGTCTCTAAAACTGTTAAGTTCTCATCTAAAAATTCAGCTTGATTCTGAGCATAATACCCCATCTTAACTTGATGACCTAACTGTATCTCTCCAGTAAAATCAAGTTCCTTTACTATCATTTTCGCCAAAGTAGATTTCCCTTCTCCATTCTTACCAACAAAAGCAAGCTTATCTCCTCTTACTATTTCAAGATTTATCTTATCTAGCACATTTAAATCACCATAACTCTTAGAAGCATTCTTTACATCCAAACTCATTTTTCCTGAGTGAGGAGCGGGAGGGAAACGAAATTGCATACGCGCAACATCCTCCTGTTCTACTTGAATAATCTCCAGCTTATCTAATTTCTTTATTAAAGATTGAGCAAAAGAAGCTTTATTCTTTTTTGCCCTAAATTTATTAATCAAAATCTTTGTTTCTTCAATATATTTGTCCTGATTTTTCTTTGCCTGAATCTGTTTTTCCACCCTATCCTCACGCAAAGTTAAGTACTTAGTATAAGAGGCCTTATAATCGTTAATTTTTGAAAAAGCAACCTCAATAGTTCTATTAGTAGATGCATCTAAAAACAACCTATCATGCGAAACCAATACTACAGCTCCACTATAGTTTTTCAACCACCTTTCCAACCACATAATAGATTCAATATCCAAATGATTGGTTGGCTCATCCAATAATAATAATTCAGGTTTCATTAAAAGAATTTTCGCTAACTCAATTCGCATACGCCATCCTCCACTAAATTCAGTAGTCTGACGCACAAAATCATATTGCGAAAATCCTAACCCTGATAAAACTTGGCTAATTTCAGCTGCAGTATCATGACCTCCTGCCATTCTGAATCGTTCCTCCAAAACATTAAATTCATTAATTATATCCAAATAAGCATCACTTTCATAATCTGTACGCTCAGTCAATTGCTTATTTGCTTCATTCATTCTGATTTCTACATCATTAAGAAATTCAAATGAAGTTTGTGCCTCTTCCAATACAGTTCTTCCATCTTCAAACTCCAAATCCTGTCTTAAAAACCCAACAACAATCCCATTTGGCACAGAAACATTGCCATTATTGGGTGTTAAATCCTTAGCCAATACTTTAAGTAAGGTTGATTTTCCTGCTCCATTCTTACCTGTAAGCCCAATTTTATCTCCTTTATTTACCATAAAAGAGATGTTCTTAAAGATGTCCTGACCCCCGAAATAGAGGGATAAATTATTTACTGATACCATGTCGGCAAAAGTAAACTTTTTAAGTACCTAAAATAAATTTACAAGAATGATTGCCAAATTAATTTATAGCAGTATATTTGCAAACCTAAATCGCGGGGTGGAGCAGTTGGTAGCTCGTTGGGCTCATAACCCAAAGGTCGCAGGTTCGAGTCCTGTCCCCGCTACTAGAGAAAAGAGAGCTTAATTGCTCTCTTTTTTTATGCCCAAAAACCACTTGGTCCAACATTGGTCCAACAAATCGACTTTTTCCTCACCTGGTAAATTCAAGTATTTTGTTGATATCAATCATTTTGCTTATTATTGTCTGACAAAATGAAAATATGACTAAGAAAAAATACTATGGATACAACAGCTTTATTGAGTTAACAGAAGCGATTCAAATAGGAGCTTATAAAAAAATTCAGGAGATTAAGGATGAAAAAAAGCGAATAATTCTTTCAAAATTTTGGACGATATCTGAAGCTCTTAAAGAAATACCATTAAAAGATAGAGTACAATTTATCCTTAAACTTATACAAAAGGAAAAACTTGACCTACAAAAGAATAAAATTTTAGAACATAAATTTTTGATTGACATAAACATTCGGACTATTGATATCTTACAGGAATTTCAGAGTAATCATCCTGCTATTGAGTATGTAAAACCAATTTCACTTAATAGTAAACAGAAATATTATCACTTTAACGGTAATGAAAAACAACTTAAGGCAATATACAATTTCCTAAACACAACAAAATTTGGAAAATATTTCTTTATTGAAGATACTTCATATAATGTTTTTAGTAAAGCTCTTAGCGGAGAAAAATTTACAACTAAAATAAACTGGAGAGACTCACAATTAACTTTGAAATATTTGATTAAGATTATGTATCGATACCAATTGATTGATGAAGGTAAAGTGTCTTGGGTAAAGTCAGAAAATACCTTTTTGCACAATGGAAATAAGATAGATAGCATAAATCTTTCTAAATCAAAGAACCCAGAACTTGTTATTTCTAATAAAATTGATTCGTTTTTTAGCACAAATTTTGACTCCAAAAAATAGACACATACCTCATTAACATCTATTTAAGTGGCTAATTCGTACGAATCTTACTTAAACAATTCATTTTTCTGTTTTTAAAACCTCATTTATGTTCAACTTGTAGTCCAAATTTAAAACCTACAGTTATGATAAAAATAAATATTGAAGAAATAAAAGAGATAAAGGAAACACTGCTTAATCTTAAAACAATAATCCTTGAAAAAAGTCGATCAGCCGAACAAACTATTTTTGACAACAAAGGACTTATGGAATACCTAAAAATCTCTGCTACAAAAGCACAGAAACTTAGGAATGAAGGAAAGCTTGCCTATTCTAAAGAATCACGAACTGGAAAGATATGGTATCGTCTTTCTGATGTACTAACCTACTTAGACAGCTGCTATTATGGGAGATTTTAATTACACTAACGAACAGCTTAACCAAAGCAGTGATAGATATAGAACTTGCAAGAATGAAAAAAATTATGATTGTAAACACAAAAATTTTATGGCAAGAGATAGAAGATCTGTTTTTTGCACAAAAAAATGTGCTGACACTTACCATAACTATAAAAAGGTAAAAATTGCAAATAGTAAGCTTAACGGAAAGGAAGCAAATTTGAAAATATTACAAAGTTTAACTTGTTCAAAAAATTCTATTACAATTAACCAGCTTATATTAGAGAGCTATGGATTTGATTTTGAAAAATATGACCAGAAAGCAAATGTAAGTTCAACAAATGTTGGGCTGTTATATGGAAATTTCATCCTCCAAAGAAGCTTAAACAATAAGAATGAAGTAATAATAATTAAAAATTAAACACATGGCAGATTTAGACAAATTATTTGGAGCAATACCTGAAATACCAAAAAAGGACAATACCTCACTTCTAGTTTTAGGGTTTGCAATTCTTATAACAGGGCTTTATTTTGGACACAAAGTTAGCGAAAATAACAAAGAAAAAAAATAACAAAAAATTACTATACGAATTAAAAATATTTTTTTGGTGGAGTAAGCAAGATTACATCCCGGACTCTTTTAGGTGATTACAGCACGCTTTAAAACGAAAATTTGTACCATTTTTTTTTGCGCCGCTAATCAATTTACTAATCCAAACTTAAGAAAGTTATTTGATTATCTGAGTAATGTCTTATTTTATAAAATAATAAATATGAGCTCAATTCAATGATTGCAACCTAATAATATTAACAGATAAATATAAGAAAAATTATATTTTGAATATTGTAGGCCTTCCAACTTGAATAGTGTAAGGTCCAAACCCCCAGTAATAGACTTCTTGTTGACTATTTAGTATTTGAGTTATTTTCTCACCATCAGGAAAAGTTGTAATAATCTTTCTATACCTCTTTTTTTCATCACTTAAATCTAAACAAAGTACTTGCCTATACCCAACCTCAATTATATAAAATTTAGTGGTTTGTTCATCATAGGATAATACTGAATCCATTCTGTAGTCAAATTCAAATATATCTTCACCTGTAAAATAGGTACAAATAGTATCTTGAGAATAAGAATTGATAAATAAGATTGATAGGCAAGAACATAGCATTAATTTTTTCATAATAAATAATTTTAAGATTAATAAAAAAGTAAATGTATGGTATAGGCGAAATTTTTAAGTTGTTATTTAATACGCAAGAAAATCGATAAAAGTTCCGTATATTTACAAAAAAGTATATTATGATGAACATTAAATATTTCCTAGTACTTGTTCTAATTTTAATCTTTAGTGTTGAACTCAGCGCACAATCTTTATCTGGTAGTTGGGGTTATAAAATTGATGGTAAGCAAATTACTTTATACGGTGATAAAATTAGAAATTATAATAATGGAGGACGTTCAGGAACATTAAAGCTTGCTATATATGCAACAAATTATCCATATAGTGGAGGGTCAATAAATGGATATAAATTATATGAAACACAACTTGAGCCTCTAGATGCCGGATATTCTTACAACGATATTTCTAATACTGGTTGGTGTACATACCCTCCAAGTGGCAGTTATTTCCTTACGATTTTATTACTTGAATATAGCTATAACTATGAAATTGTAGACTACATTTCTATGGATGGCTATACAAGATTTTAAATTATTTTAAACTATAAAATAGGTGTAGTTTTTTATTAGTAAATCAATACGTTAAAATCATGTGATCTTGGTGACAACCTAGGATGTAAAAACTATAATGACTTATGTAAAATAAATAAACTATGAACGAATTATTTGACCAATGCGTTAACATCCTGTACTTAATAGCTGAAACATATAACATATCTTACAAAGAAGCTAATATCTGGATATTTGTAATTATTGAGCCTATCCTATTTTTAGCAATGTTATATATTATTATAAAACAAAGAAGAAAAATTAAAAACTTAAACAATAATTAGTAGCTTTAGAAAAAATTTAATTGACTATAAAGATGAAAAACAAACTCTTATCAAAACTATTTTACGGAATTATTACAATCCTTTTTTTAGTAATTACTTCTTGTAACAACTCAGAAAATTCCGAAATTACTCAAGTCAATCCAAAATATGCTGAGTTTATAACCGCATATACTTCTGGCGTAATTTCCAATAAATCAGAGATTATAATTGAGTTAAATAATGAACTTTCTGATGATGAAATAAATAAAATAATTACCAATCAATTATTTGACTTTGAGCCAAAGATTGAAGGAAAAACAGAATGGATAAATAATAGATCAATTCGTTTTACACCAAAGTATGATTTAAGCTCGCAAGTGCTATATAAAGTAACCTTTCATTTAAGTAAAGTAAGCATTGTACCTAGTGATATGTTAGATTTTTCATTCCAATTTCAAGCAAAACATATGGATTTGAATGTTTATATTGAAGGGTTAAGTCCTTATAGTGATGATTTAAAATGGCAAAAGGTAGTAGGTTTTATCACCACTACAGACCATGTTTCTGAAGAAATTATAAAACAATTAGTGACTGCCACTCAAAAAGGAAAAAAACTAAATATAAGATGGGTAGAAAATAAAAATGTAAATGCTCATAGCTTTGTAATAGACAGTATAGCAAGGGGGGAAAAAAGGGGAATGCTTAATATCGTATGGGATGGTAATTTAATTGGTGTAAACAAAGATGGAAAGATAGATTATGAAATCCCACCATTAGGCGATTTTAAGGTAATAGATTTTAATATTGGTCAACTTCCTGACCAGTTTATTAAAGTTCGTTTTTCTGACCCTTTAGCTAAGAATACTATATTAGATGGATTAGTTTATTTAGAAAGTGGTGAAGACTTAAGCTTTTCAATTGATAAAAATATGCTTACCATTTATCCAAAAGAAAAATTAGTTGGTGAAAAAATACTAACGTTTAGCAATACAGTTAAAAACTCAATTGGATATGAATTAAAGAATGAAGAAAGCAGAACACTAAATTTTATAAGCCTGAAACCTGAAGTTAAACTTATTGGTGATGGCGTAATCCTACCAAGCACTAACGGACTTATTTTCCCTTTTAAAGCTGTAAACCTAAATGCTGTAAATGTGAAGATCATAAGAATTTATGAAGATAATGTAGCTCAGTTTTTTCAAGAAAACAATTATGACGGAGCAAGGAATCTAACTCGAGTTGGAAGAGTAATCTATAAAGATGATGTTGCATTAAAATCAAAAAGTAAAGTTGACTTAAGTTATTGGAATACTTATTCATTGGATTTATCCAAGATGATAAGAACTGAACCTGGAGCTATATACAGAGTAATGATTAGCTTTAAAATGTCTCAATCCCTTTATCCATGTGATTGTGATGATAATTCTGAAAAAGAGGTAAGTTCTGATTTTGAGGAAGATTATTTTGATGCAAATAAATCCTATTGGTACTCTTCTAATAATTATAATTATGGCACTCAATATTTTAGCTGGTCAGAAAGAGATGATCCATGTAAACTAGCTTATTATGGAAGTAATAAGAATACAGTAGTTCGTAATGTTTTTGCATCTGACTTAGGGATAATGGTAAAAGCAGGTAATAATGGAAAGCTAATGGCTATTGTCACCGATTTAAAAACTACTGAACCACAATCAGGAGTGAAAATTGAACTTTATAATTTGCAAAACAGGTTTATGACAAGTAAAACCACTTCTACAGTTGGAATTGCTAAGTTTAATTTAGAAAAGCAACCCTATTTATTAATAGCAAGAAGAGGAAATGAAATTGGGTATCTAAAATTAGATGATGGTTCTTCCCTATCCATGAGTATGTTTGATATTGGTGGTTCAGTAACTCAAGATGGAATAAAAGGATTTATCTATGGAGATAGAGGAGTTTGGCGACCTGGAGATTCACTTTTTATTTCTTTCATACTAGAGGATAAAAATAAAATTTTACCCCAAAATCATCCAGTAGTTTTCACACTGTACAATGCAAAAGGGCAAACAAACCAAAGGGTAACCAGTACAAAAGGTGAAAATGGTTTTTATGTATTTAAAACAAAAACAAGCACTGATGATGAAACAGGAAATTGGAAAGCTGAAATAAAGGTGGGTGATGCAGTTTTTACAAAACAGCTAAAGATAGAAACTATAAAACCAAACCGACTAAAAGTAGCTCTAGATTTTGAAGCAAAAATATTAACCAACATAAAAAACCAACCAATAAACTTAACTTCAAACTGGTTGCATGGTGCTCCTGCAAATGGGCTTAAAACTGATATTGAAATCAATCTTTCAGAATCAACTACTCGTTTTAAAGGTCTTGGAGAATATCACTTTGATGACTATATTAAAAGTTTTAAATCTCAAGATATAAAGGTTGCTCAGCAAATATTGAATAAAGAAGGGAAAACAAGCTTTACTCCAGCATTTAAAGTAGATGAAGATGCTCCAGGAATGCTTAAAGCATCTTTTAAAACTAGAGTATTTGAAAAAGGAGGTGATGCAAGTACAGATAGAATTTTGATGCCATTTTCTCCATACAGAAGTTATGTTGGATATAGATTACCAGAAGGAAATAGTTGGAGTGGTGCATTGTATTCTGATTCAAAAAATCTAATTCCGATTGTAACAGTGGATGAGTTTGGAGAATTAGTAGATAGAGAAAATGTTAAAGTAGAAATTTTTAAAGTCTCATGGAATTGGTGGTGGCAAACCAATTCAAAATATGATATTGCAAGATATGTTACAGGGATAAATAGAGAGCTTATTCATACAGGTAATATCAATACAATAGGTGGAAAAGCAATCTATGAATTAGATTTACAAAAGGAAATTTGGGGCAGATGCTATATCCGTATAACCGACCCTGAATCTAAACATTCTTCTGGGCAAGTTTTTTACATGTCTTACAGTAATTATTGGAGTACAACATCAGGAAAATCAGAAGGAGCTGAAATGCTATCTTTTAATACTGATAAAGAAAAATATAAAGTCGGAGAAAATGTTACAATAACATTACCTCAGGCAAAGGAAGGAAGAATCTTTATTAGTGTAGAATCAGGAAATGAAGTGTTAAATACTTACTGGTATAAGGCGAGTAAAACTAATAATACATTTTCTTTTATGACCACTTCAAACATGGCTCCAAATGTATATTTAAACATTACATTTATTCAACCGCATAAGCATACTGAAAATGATTTACCTATCAGAATGTTTGGCGTAAGAGGAATTGCAGTAGAAGACCCTAATACGCACTTATCTCCTATCATTACTATGAAGGATGAGTTGCGTCCTGAAGAGGAAGTTACAATAAAAATTTCTGAAGAAAAAGGCAAGAAAATGACCTACACAATTGCTATAGTTGATGATGGTCTACTTGACCTAACTCATTTTAGCACACCAAAAGCTTGGCATACATTTTATGCAAGACAATCTTTAGGAGTGAAAACTTGGGATATGTATAAGTATGTAACAGGGGCATTTACTGGAAGAATGGCTGGTTTACTACAAGTTGGTGGAGATATTTATGCTAAAAGTACGGAAAAGAAGCAAGCTAATAGATTTAAGCCTGTTGTGATGTTTATAGGTCCGTTTACTCTAAATCCTGGAGCCACTGCAAAGCACACCTTTAAAATGCCCAATTATGTGGGTTCTGTAAGGATTATGGTAATAGCAGGTAATAATGCTGCTTATGGTTCTGCACAGAAAACAACTCCAGTTAAGAAACCATTAATGGTATTAGCCACACTACCAAGGGTTTTAGGGCCAACTGAAGAGGTTGAAGTTCCTGTTGCTGTTTTTGCAATGAAAGAAAATATAAAAGAAGTAAAAGTAAGTATTCGAGCAAATGATAAATTTGACATTATTGGAACTACATCTCAACTTATAAAATTTGAAAATACAGGAGATAAAATAGTAAATTTTAAACTAAAAGTGAAAGACCAATTAGGAATAGGAACAGTAAAAATAATTTGTGAAAGTGGAAATGAAAAAGCTACTTATGATGTAGAATTAGCAATTAGAATGCCAAATCCTATTCTGACAAAAGTCATTTCAAAAGCAATTGCAAGTGGAGATAATTGGGAAATTGATTATAACGCCTTTGGAATAGAAGGTACGAATAAAGCCATCATTGAATTTTCAAGTATACCACCAATAAACCTTGAGAAGAGATTGAAATATTTAATTCAGTATCCTCACGGCTGTATTGAGCAAACTACCTCTTCCGTATTTCCTCAGTTATTTTTAAATGATTTATTAGAACTATCGAATGAAAAACAAAGGGATATTCAAACTAATATTGAAAAAGCTTTAATTCGTATCAAATCATTTCAAACTACTAACGGAGGATTTACCTATTGGCCAAATTCTAATCAATCAGAAGACGAATGGGGAACAAACTATGCAGGACATTTTATAATAGAAGCAAAGAAAAAGGGCTTTCAACTGCCAATTGGCTTACTGAATAATTGGATATCTTTTCAAACTGAAAAAGCAAATGCATGGCAATTTGAAAATATAAAAACAAACTATTATCAAAGATCAACACAGCTCAATCAGGCTTATCGTTTATACACTTTGGCATTAGCCAATAAACCTGCACTTAGTGCAATGAATAAATTGAGAAGTAATAGTAATTTAAGTGCTAATGCAAAATGGAGATTAGCTGCTGCCTACACCCTTATCGGAAGAAAAGATGTTGCAAATGATTTAGTTTATGGAGCTTCAAAGAATGTAGAGTCATACAAGGAATCATCTTATACTTACGGAAGTAAAACAAGAGATGAGGCCTTAATTTTAGAGACTCTGGCATTAATGCAGGAGTATGATCAGGGTAAAGAAGTACTAGATAAGATAGCTAAGAAATTAGCATCTAATGATTATCTAAATACTCAAGCTACAGCCTTTTCATTATTAGCAATTTCAAAATATATTGGAGGAACTGGCAATGCTAAATCATTTACTGTTGAATTAAAAATGAATGGCAAATCTTCATCAATTAAATCTAATGCAACCTACAAACAAATTGACTTAGATGTCGAGAATAAGCCAAATGGAAATTTAGAGCTTAACAATACAAATGAAACTATGTTATTTGCATCACTACAAATGCAAGGAATTCCAATGTATGATGGAGTTTCCATTAATGAGGATAATAACATAAATATGTCTGTAAACTATTTCAATATGAATAATACTCCTATAAATCCATCTGAAATTGAACAAGGAAGTGATTTTTATGTTGAAACAAGCATTACTAATACAGGAATCAAAAGTGATTATGAAAATCTTGCACTTACACAAATATTTCCTTCAGGTTGGGAAATTAGAAATACAAGGATGGATTTACATAAAACTACCAATAAGGAAAACATAACCTATCAAGATATTAGAGATGACAGAGTACATACCTATTTTGATTTAGAAAAAGGAAAAACTATTAAAGTTAAAATCCAATTAAATGCATCCTATTTAGGGAAATTCTATTTACCAATTGTAAATTGTGAAGCAATGTATGATAATACAATAAACGCCAAAGAAGGGGGTAGTTGGGTTGAAGTAGTTAAAGAGAGTGCTAAATAGATTTCTCAAACATATACTAAGCTATAAGTGGCGATATTTATTTGTATTCTTATTTATACTGCTTTGGAATTCATTAGAATTTCCATTATTTAAAGACCCTACTTCTACTGTAGTAATAACTGAAAAGGGAGAACTTTTAGCTGCTCGAATAGCTGATGATGGGCAATGGCGTTTTCCACAATCTGATTCAATACCTGAAAAATTTAAAGTAGCAATCACTTACTTTGAGGATGAGTATTTTTACTATCATTTAGGGGTTAATCCCATCTCTTTTTTAAGAGCTATTAAACAAAATATAATAGCTGGTGAAATCGTAAGTGGAGCAAGTACTCTTACTATGCAAACAATTCGGCTTTCACGAAAAGGACAATATCGAACCTATTTTGAAAAATTTATTGAACTTATATTAGCTACACGATTGGAGCTTTCAAAAAGTAAAGCATCCATTTTAAATTTATATGCTTCTAATGCTCCTTTTGGAGGTAATGTTGTGGGTTTAGATGCAGCAGCTTGGCGATACTACAAGCGCTCACCTGATCAATTATCTTGGGGCGAAACAGCAACCCTTGCAGTGTTGCCAAATGCACCTTCTTTGATATATCCAGGGAAAAATCAGGAGTTATTATTAAAAAAGAGAAATAAGCTACTTCAAAAGCTAATGGAAAATTGTGAAATTGATTCTTTAACTTGTGAGTTAGCACAACTAGAACCTCTACCAAACCGCCCTCACCCTTTACCAAGCATCACCCCTCACCTACTTAATCGGTTAATCAAAGATGGCCATAAAGGAAAAATAAATAAAGTAAGTATTGATAAAGGGTTTCAAAATAATGTAAACAGAATAGTTTCTAATGCCCATCAGCAGTTAAAGTATAATCAGATTCATAATATTTCTGTATTAGTGATTGATGTAAAAACTAAAAATGTTATTTCTTATGTTGGGAACTCAGATTGCAATCATTATAATTCAGGAAGTAAAGTCAA
>Ga0307995_1002022_pt1 | contig 12141 bp, 11 predicted proteins | sample EllFjometagen262_FD_203132 | JGI IMG/M metagenome (GOLD analysis project Ga0307995, IMG submission 203132) | Marine microbial communities from Ellis Fjord, Antarctic Ocean - #262 | ecosystem: Environmental > Aquatic > Marine > Unclassified | place: Southern Ocean | collected 2014-11-02
CATGATTGTTATTTGTTATGGTCTCTTGAAGAATACCACTTATTTTTTTTTTGTTAATAAATAAATCATTTGGAGATTTAAAAACAATTTTTTTTTTGTAAAAATTTGATATTAATTTTTTAACTAACAGACAATTTATTCTTGTTAATTGTTTAATAGATAGATTTATTCTATTTAGGTTGTAAAAAAAGCTTACAAATAAATTTCCTTTATAAGATATCCATTTTCTTCCATATTGACCCTTTCCTTTTTTTTGTGTTTCCGATATTATCATCCCATAGTCTAAATTAGTACTTTTGATAATCTTAATAGCCGTGTTGTTTGTGCTATTTACTTTTTTAAATTTGAATTTACGAATTGTCATTAAATAATATTGATTCTCGATACCATTTCGACAAGCTGACTTGGGAAAATGAAGTAAAGAAGAATTAATATTGTTGAGAATGTTAGAGAAAATTTTAGCCATGGACTATGATCCTCATCAAATTTTTCTTTTTCAGGATCAAAATAGACTATCTTAATAATCCTTAGATAATAAAAAGCTGCGACAACGGTAGATAGTAATCCAACAATAGCTAAAAAATACATTGATTGTTCTATTACTGATTTAAAGATGTAAAATTTAGCAAAGAAACCAGCTAACGGAGGTATGCCTGCTAATGAAAATAAAATTATCAACAACGATAAAGACAGTAAGGGGTGATTTTTAGACAAGCCTGACAAATCAGTTATATCCTCATAATATTCATTATTTCTTTTCATCATTAGTAGACAGGAAAACAAACCTAAGTTCATTATTATGTAAATAATTATATATACAATTGAACTTTGTATTCCCTCATTTGATACTGAAGCCAAGCCAGCTAATGCATAACCAATATGACTAATAGAGCTATAAGCAATTAGTCTTTTTAAATTAGTTTGACCAATAGCAGCTATTGCTCCAAATAACATTGATGCGATAGACAAGAAAATTATAATCATTTGCCACTGATCAACTAAGTTTAGAAATGGAACATATAGAAATCTAACAAATACTGTTAATGCAGCAACTTTTGGAACCATTGTAAAAAATAATGTGACGGTTGTTGGTGAACCTTCATACACATCAGGTGCCCACATGTGAAAAGGAACTGCAGAAATCTTAAAAGCTAAACCAACTAATATAAAAACTATACCAAATGTTAATACATATTGATTTGAATTTAATTGATCAGCTATAATGTCAAAATTAGTAGAGCCAGCAAACCCATATATTAGTGAACAACCATATAAAAGTAATCCTGAAGAAAGTGCACTTAAAACAAAATATTTTAAACCAGCCTCTGACGATTTTAGGTTGTCTCTATTAAATGTTGCCAAAACATATAAGGCTAAAGATTGTAACTCAAGACCCATATAAAAAACTATCAAATCATTTGAGCTAATCATCACCATCATCCCAAGCACAGCACTTAAAATTAAAATTGGATATTCAATTTTTAAAATCTTAAAAACTTTTAAATAGCTTTTTGATATAGCTAAAACAATAAATGCAGATAGCAATGTAATTATTTTCATTAAAGATGACAAATAATCAATGACAACACTTCCTTTAAATAAAAATGTTTTATCAATATTTATTGTTTCATTAAAAGTAATAACAGCTGTTATTAATAAAATTATTAAAGAAAAATTATGTATTAAAATTGAACTATTTTTTTTAAATACACCTAAAATTAACAAGAACATGATTGACAATGAGATAAAAATCTCTGGTAATATTAAATATAAATTTTCCATTATGGTTTATAAAGTAAGTTTAGATTATATGTTTGAATTAAGTCTTTTACAGACACTTCAATTGTGCTTATAAGTGGGTCTGGATAAAATCCAAAAAATAATATCGGTATAGCTAAGGCTATTAAAATAATAAATTCTGATCTGTCTAAATCAATCATTTTTAATAGTTCTTTATTTACTAATTTTCCAAAAACAACTCTTTTATATAACCACAGCATGTAAGCGGCACCTAAAATCACACCTAAACTAGCAATGACTGCTACTAAAAAGTTATCTTTAAAGACACCCATTAAAATTAAAAATTCACCTATAAAACCACTAGTCCCAGGTAATCCTAAGGCAGCTAAGGTAAATAGCATAAATAGAACTGAATATTTTGGAATAACAGTTACTATTCCACCATAGGTACTGATCAGTCTTGAGTGCACACGATCATAAATAACACCTACACAGAGGAACAGAGCTGATGATACCAATCCATGACTGATCATCTGAATAATGCTTCCTTCAATACCTTGCTGTTGAATTGTAAAAATACCCAGAGTAACAAAACCCATATGGGCAACTGAGGAATACGCTATTAGTTTTTTCATATCTTCTTGCATTAATGCAATTAGTGATGTGAAAACTATAGCTACAAGGCTTAATGAATAGATTAAGGGCGTAAAAAAATCTGAGGCTATAGGAAATAATCCAAGAGAAAATCTAATAAATCCATATCCAGCCATTTTTAACAAGATAGCAGCTAGCAATACCGACCCTGCTGTGGGAGCTTCAACATGAGCGTCAGGTAACCATGTATGGACAGGCCACATTGGTGTTTTGACAGCAAACGAGCTAAAAAATGCTAACCATAATAAATTTTGATATTTCGCATCGATCCTAATTTCATATAACTTAACAACATCGGTGGTTCCAGCAATCCAATAAATTGAAATGATCGCTACTAACATTAAAACTGAACCAAGCAGAGTGTATAAAAAAAATTTAAATGCAGAATAAACTCTTTTCGGACCACCCCAAATACCAATGATTAAAAACATTGGTATTAAACCTGCTTCAAAAAATAAATAAAAAACAAACAAGTCCAATGAACAAAAAACTCCAATCATGAAGGATTCCATGATTAAAATTGCTATTAAAAAATCTCTTAATCTAACCTTAACAGTATTGTTTACAGATATAATACAAAGAGGAGTTATAAAAGTCGTAAGAATAACAAACAGTATTGAAATTCCATCAACGCCAACTTTGTAATTCACTATCCCTACTAACCAATTTCGATCTTCTACAAATTGAAAATCTGATATAGTTAAATCAAACAAGGACCAAAGATAAATTGATAATAAAAAATTAACTATAGAAGTAAATAAAGCTACATATTTTACTGTAGAGTTATTTTCATTATTAGTTTTTGAAAATAATAAAAAAATTGACCCAATAGTAGGTAATAATATTAATGCTGAAATAATAGGAAAATTCATTATTTAATAATTAAAAAAGTTAGTAAAATGGACAAACCTAACAACATTATAAATGCATATTGATAAATATACCCACTCTGAAATTTTTTTGCTTTTACTGAAATTTTTTTAATGACTGATGAAATGCCATCAGGTCCAAAACCATCAATGATTTTTACATCAATTATTTTCCACAAAAATAGCCCTAACTTTTTAGAAGTTTTTATAAAAATAAACTCATACAACTCATCGAAATACCATTTATTAATCAAAAATTTATATAAAGGCTGATTTATACTTACAAACGTTTCGGGCAAAACTTTATTCTTAACAAATAAATAATAAGAAATTGGTATAGAAATGGTAACTAATATAGGTGTTAAAATCAAAAACCATGTTGGAGGATGTTCAGTGCTTAATGGTTTCAAAAAATAAATGGATTGACCCCAAAAATTATTTACACCCCCATGACCTAAAAACAATTCTTTAAAAGCAAAACCTGAAAATATTGCACCAATAGATAATAATATTAATGGGATTAGCATTATTAATGGCGACTCGTGGGTTTCGTCAATTTTTATATTTTTATTATTATAACTTCCATGAAAAGTTTTAAAAATTAATCTCCATGAATAAATTGATGTTAAAAAAGCTGTAAATATTCCTATACCAGCTGCATAATACCCAACAGTGTTTCCTCTTAAATATGCAAACTCAATAATTGCATCTTTAGAATAAAATCCCGATAATAAAGGAAAGCCTGTCAAAGCAAGGGTTCCAATGATCATTAATGTATATGTATAAGGTAATTTTTTCCAAACCCCTCCCATAGAATTTATATTTTGTTCATCTTTAAATGCATGAATTACCGAACCAGAACATAAAAATAATAATGCTTTAAAGAAAGCATGAGTGAATAAATGAAACATTGCTACATTATAGGCTCCAACACCTGTCGCAAAAAACATATACCCAAGTTGACTACATGTTGAGTAAGCAATTATTTTTTTAATATCAGTTTGGACTAAAGCAACTGATGCTGCAAATATAGCCGTTGTCATACCAACAACAGTTATTACGTTTAATGCTAATTGAGAATATTCAAATATTGGTGAACATCTCACTACTAAAAAAACACCTGCCGTAACCATTGTGGCAGCGTGTATTAAAGCAGACACAGGTGTTGGTCCTTCCATGGCATCTGGCAACCATGTATGCAATAAAATTTGGGCTGACTTACCCATTGCTCCCACAAATAATAATAAACAGATTAAATCAATAGCTTTTACGTTAATTCCTAAAAAATTTAAATTCTGATTTATAATTGTTGGTATTAGCTGAAATACTTCTGAGTAATTAACCGTCCCAAATAAGTAAAATATTAAGAAGATCCCAAGTGCAAATCCAAAATCACCTACCCTATTTACAACAAAAGCTTTTATAGCGGCGGTATTTGCAGCATCTTTTTTAAACCAAAAACCAATTAAAAAATAAGAACAAAGTCCAACACCTTCCCAGCCAAAAAATAATTGTATAAAATTATCTGAAGTTACAAGCATTAACATTGCAAAAGTAAATAAAGATAAATAAGCCATAAATCTTGGCTTATGAGGGTCGTGAGACATATAACCAATTGAATAAATATGAACTAATGCAGAGACTGAAGTTACCACAACTAGCATTACTGCAGACAAGGGGTCAATTTTCATTGACCAATTCACATCAAGTGTTCCAGAGCTAATCCATGTAGCTATGATTATGTTATCTTCATACTGATTGACAATAACATTGTAAAATACTGCGAAAGAAATAATTGCAGCTACTGAAACAAATAAACTTGTGACTATCTCTGAGTTTCTATCACCAATATATCTTCCAAAAAAACCTGATATAACTGAAGCTATTAATGGTAATGCTAAAATTGATAATTCCATCTTAACCTTTAAGTTTATCTATTTCTTCAACACGAATTGTTCCTGAGTTTCTAAAATAAACAACAATAATTGCTAAGCCTATTGCTGCTTCAGCAGCAGCAACTGTAAGTATAAATAAAGTAAAAACTTGACCAGAAATATCATTTAAATAAATTGAAAAGGACACTAAGTTAATATTTACTGCCAGAAGTATTAATTCAATACTCATTAAAATGACTATGATATTTTTTATTTAAAAAAATTCCAATAATACCAATAGTAAAAATTATTGCTCCTAAAGTTAGATAGTGACCCAACCCAATGTTAATCATCTACACTAACTCCTTTATTAGTCTCTACACTCAACACTTCTACACCTTCGGATCTTTCTCGAGAAATTTGCTTGATATAGCTTTGCTTTTTAACACCTTCTCTTTGTCTAAAAGTAAGTACAATTGCTCCAATCATTGCTACTAATAATATCATTCCACTAATCTGAAAAACATGAATGTAATCAGTATATAAAACTAGACCTAATGAGTGAGTATTACTTATAGTGTTTGTAGTTAATGGATTAACTTGGTTGAGTAAATCAGGTTTATACTTCCATCCACCTATAACAACTATTAATTCAAAGAAAATTATTGTGCTAATAATTAAACCTATGGGGATATGTCCTGAGCTCTCAGCTGATAAAAACCACTGATTTTTTTGTTGAGCCACATTTAACATCATTACTACAAATAAAAATAACACGGCGACAGCACCAACATAAACAATAAGCATTATCATTCCAAGAAACTCAGCACCAATCAAGATAAACAAACATGAAATACTGATAAAATCTAAAATTAAAAAAAAAACAGAATGAACGGTATTTTTTGAAACAGTCACCATTATTGCTGAGATAATTGCAATAGTTGAAAAAATATAAAAGAAAATTGCGTGAGCCATAATTTTTTATCTATAAGGATTATCTGCTTTAATATTAGCAGCCAATACATTTTCCCATCTATCACCATTATCTAACAACTTTTCTTTAGTATAATAAAGCTCTTCTCTAGTTTCTGTAGAAAATTCAAAATTAGGTCCTTGCACAATTGCATCTACTGGACAAGATTCTTCACATAAACCACAATAGATACATTTCATCATATCTATATCGTATCGTGTTGTTTTTCGACTGCCATCATTACGCTCAGCAGACTCAATGGTAATTGCTTGAGCTGGACAAACAGCTTCACACAATTTACAAGCAATACATCTCTCTTCTCCATCAGGATATCGACGTAGAGCATGTTCACCTCTAAACCTTGGGCTAATTTTCCCTTTTTCAAATGGATAGTTTATAGTTTTTTTTGATCTAAATATTTCTCTTATAGCAATGAACAAACCACCTATAAAATCTGTCATAAAAATAGTTTTAAAAAATCTTGATAATTTCATTTAATTACTTATCGGTAAAAGATTGAAGTAAAATAAGTAACTTGCTGTTAATACGAGCCAAGTTAAAGATAGTGGCAAAAATATTTTCCATCCTAATCTCATTAATTGATCATACCTATACCTTGGTACTGTCGCTTTAACTAATGCAAAGAGAACAAATAATATTAGGATTTTTAAAATTAACCATACTGCTCCAGGGATAAGGTTGAATGGATACAAGTCTATTGGAGACAGCCATCCTCCTAAAAATAATATAGAACCCATGGCGCACATTAAAAGGATATTTGCATACTCCCCTAACCAAAACATTGCATACATCATGCCTGAGTATTCTGTTTGATATCCAGCAACTAACTCAGCTTCTGCTTCTGGTAAATCAAAAGGTGGTCTATTAGTTTCTGCTAAGGCTGAAATAAAAAAAATCACAAACATTGGAAATAGAGGTAATACAAACCAGATGTTTTGTTGTGCTAAAACAATATCGTTTAAATTTAATGAACCAACACACAAAAGAACATTTATTACAATAATACCAATAGAAACTTCATAAGAAACCATTTGAGCTGCTGATCTAATTGCACCTAAAAAAGGATATTTAGAGTTTGAAGCCCAACCACCCATTATAATTCCATAAACCCCTAATGAAGAAACTGCAAATAAGTATAAAATTCCCACATTAATGTCTGCTAAAACTTGTGTTTCACTGAATGGTATTACAGCCCAAGCAATTAAAGCTAAAGTCATTGTTACAATAGGTGCTAAAATAAAGATTATCTTATTGGAGCTAGATGGGACTATGATTTCCTTGAACATATATTTAAGAGCATCAGCCAAAGATTGCAACAAACCAAAAGGACCAACAACATTTGGTCCTTGTCTTTTTTGAACAAAAGCCCAAACTCTTCTATCTAGCCATACAATCATAGCAACAGACACAAGCACTGGCACTAATAAAAATAAAATCTTATAAACTTCCTGAAAAATTACAGACATATATTCCATTTTTAACCGTCAGTTCCAGTTTTTTTATTATGCAATTTAGCGTTGTGACAATCCAACATCGTTTTAGAAGCCCTGGCAATTACATTAGAAAAATAATAATCTTTATATTTGATTTTTAATTTCTCATTTTTAAAATTTTCTTTTGATTGTTTTTCTAGTGTTGGCAAATCTTTTTTTTCTTTTTGTAAATTAATATAGTTAAACATGCTACTTTCTAATTCATCTTTATCATTAAATAATTTTTTATTGTTTATAAATTCAGCTAATTCATTTATTATTTTCCAATCTTCTTTGGCCTCACCCGGTGGATAGGAAGCTTTATATGCTTTTTGTAACTTACCTTCTAAATTAGTGAAGTATCCATTTTGCTCAGTATAAGCAGCGCTAGGTAAAATTATATCAGCTATTTCAGCGCCTTTGTCTCCGTGGCTTCCTTGATAAATTACAAATTCATTTTTTTTTGTAAAACTCAGACTATCTTGCCCTAAAAGATAAACGATATCAAATTGGTGATTATTCAACTCATCGAATAGATTATTTTTATCATTAATAATATTTAAATCTAAACTTCCAACTGTGGAGGCGTCTACTGAAAGTGAATTCATGGAATTCCATTCATTTGAAATTTTATTATTATCATTTAAATATTTTTTAATTAAATTAAATATAAAATTTGCAGACTGTGTTTTAAAAAAAGATTCACCTAAAATTATTAATGGTTTTTTAGAATTCAAAATTTTTTTTGAAATATCGTTTTTACCTTCAAATATTTCAACTAAAGTTTTTGTTTCCCCATCCAGATGCTCGTAAGGATAAGTTAAATCACCCACATCATTTAGCGATATTATCTTCGTATTATTGTTAACAAAGGATTTTCTTATTCTAGCATTTAAGATTGTTGCCTCATATCTTGTATTTGAACCAACTAAAAATATCAAATCGGACTGTTCAATTCCATTAATACTAGAGTTGAATAAATAATTTTCTCTTTTACTTCTATCTACATAATAATTTGATGATCTGCTTTCATAATTATTTGAATTTAATGTACGCTCAAAAAACTCTTTAAAAATATAACTTGCTTCCATATTACTTAGATCTCCAACAAAACCTGAGATTTTATTTCTATTTGTATTTTCAAATTTTGACTTAATAATCTTAAAAACTTCTTTCCAACTAGCTTGCTCAAATTTGCCATTATATTTAATAAAAGGAGTATCTAATCTTTGATTTGAAAGACCATCACAAGCATATCTGGTCTTATCTGATATCCATTCCTCATTAATATCTTCATTAATTATTGGCAATATTCTTTTTACTTCCCAGCCATAAGTATCAACCCTAATATTTGAACCTAAGGCATCCATAACATCGATAGACTCTGTTTTTTTAAGTTCCCATGGTCTTGCTTCAAAATCATATGGTTTAGATGTAAGAGCTCCAACTGGACAAAGGTCAATAACATTACCTGATAATTCTGACTGTACAGATTGCTCCAGGTATGTAGTTATCTGCATATCCTCACCTCTACCAATCACTCCAATTTCTGGAACTCCTGCAATTTCTGTTGCAAACCTAACACATCTAGTGCAGTGAATACATCTTGTCATTTGTGTTTTAATTAAAGGTCCCATATTTTTTTCTGGAACTGACCTTTTGTTTTCTTTAAAACGTGATTTATCAACTCCATAAAACATTGACTGATCTTGAAGATCACATTCACCACCTTGATCACAAACCGGGCAATCCAAAGGATGATTTGCTAGTAAGAATTCCATTACACCTTTTCTAGCTTTTTCTACAAATACTGTATTTGTTTTAATATTCATTCCTTCTGCAGCAGGCATAGCACAAGAAGCAATAGGTTTTGGAGATTTTTCCATTTCAACTAAACACATTCTGCAATTGCCAGCAATTGATAGTTTTTCGTGGTAGCAAAATCTTGGAATTTCAACTCCAACTTTTTCACAAGCTTGAAGAACTGTTAAACCTTCTTCAACTTCTACATCAATATCATTTACTTTTAATTTAAGCATTTTTATCCAATAAGTGTTGATCAACTAAATAAGGTATATCTTTTTTTTCTTTAACAATTGGATCAAATTTATTTCTTTTTTTAATTTCACTTGAAAAATGTCTAAGCAATCCTTGGACTGGCCATGAAGAACCTTCTCCAAAGGCACAAATAGTATGACCAGCTATTTGATTTGTAACATCTCCTAGCATATCAATTTCATCTCTAGATGCTTCTCCTTTTGCCATTCGCTCTAACATTCTCCACATCCAACCAGAACCTTCTCTACATGGTGTGCATTGTCCACAGCTTTCATGTTTATAAAATCTTGCAATTCTTGCCATACATTTAATAATATCTTGATCTTTATTAATCACAACTATACCGGCTGTTCCTAGTCCACTTTTTTCTGCTATTAAAGAATCAAAATCCATAGTCAATGTTTCACATTTATCTTTAGGTACTAATGGCATTGATGACCCACCTGGAATTACAGCTTGTAAATTATCCCAACCTCCCACAACACCACCCGCATGTTTTTCAATTAATTCTTTTAAAGGAATACTCATTTCTTCTTCAACATTACATGGATTATTTACATTGCCAGAAATACAGAAAATTTTAGTTCCAGTATTTTTTTCTCTGCCCAAAGATGCAAACCATTTACCACCTCTTCTAAGAATTGTTGGCACCACAGCAATTGTTTCAACATTATTTACTATTGTTGGACAACCATAAAGTCCAATCAAAGCTGGAAAAGGTGGTTTTAATCTTGGCTGACCCTTTTTACCTTCTATACTTTCAAGTAATGCTGTTTCTTCACCACAAATGTAAGCACCCGCTCCATAATGAATATAAATATCTAAATCCCACCCAGTTCCAGCAGCATTTTTACCTATTAATTTTTTTTCATAAGCCTCATCGATTGCAGCTTGAAGTTTTTGACCATCAATAAAATATTCACCTCTAATATAAATATAACAGGTATGTGCTTGAACCGCGTACGATGCAATCAAACATCCTTCAACTAACTTATGAGGCTCGAATCTTAGAATGTCTCTATCTTTGCAGGTACCTGGCTCTGACTCATCCCCATTAATAACTAAATAGTGTGGTCTTGATCCAACTTCCTTAGGGGCAAAAGACCATTTTAATCCAGTTGGAAATCCAGCTCCACCTCTGCCTCTAAGTTGTGAAGTTTTCATTTCTTCAATTATCCACTCTCTACCTTTTTCAATTATTTCTTTTGTATTAACCCAGTCACCTCTTTGTTGTGATGAGACTACATCTGAGCCTTTATCATTATATAAATTTTGAAAAATTCTATCTTGATCTTTAAGCATTTTTTAAATCCATGAGTGTTTTTCTAATATTCTCAGGTTCGTTGTTAACACGTCCCCTGTATGATCCTGGTTTAGGTGTTTCTCCTTTTAAAATCTTATCTAAAATTTCCAATGTTTTTTCTTTACTAAGGTCTTCATAATAATCATTATTAATTTGCATCATGGGTGCATTAACACATGCTCCTAAACATTCAACTTCCATCCAGGAACAATTTTTGTTGTTTGATAATTCTGACTCATTTTCAGAAATCTTTTCTTTGCAAGCTTCAACTAATTTATAAGCACCTCTAATCATACATGGGGTCGTTGTACAAACTTGAACAAAATACTTCCCTACAGGGGATAAATTATACATTGAATAAAATGTAGCTACTTCATAAACTTTTATGTAAGGCATATCTAAAAATTTTCCAATATATTTCATTGCAGCTAAGGGTATCCAGTTATCATTTTGTTTTTGAGCGATATAAAGTAAGGCCATTACAGCACTTTGTTGCTTACCCTTAGGGTACTTAGAAATAATTGTATTTGCTACTTCTAAAGCAGAAGAATTAAATTCAAAATTTTCAGGTTGATTTTTTGCAGGTCTTCTTAAACTCATCTATCAACCTCTCCAAAGACTATATCTAAAGATCCTAAAACTGCAGGAACATCTGCTAACATGTGTCCTTTAATTAAGTAATCCATTGATTGTAAATGTGAAAAACCAGGTGCTCTAATTTTACATTTGTAAGGTTTGCTTGATCCATCGGAAATCAAATAAACACCAAATTCCCCTTTTGGAGCCTCTACTGCTGTATAAGTTTCATCTTTTGGTACACGATAACCTTCTGTGAATAATTTAAAATGGTGAATTAATGCTTCCATTGATTGTTTAATTTCTTTTTTTGGAGGAGGGCTTATTTTTCCATCTTGTGATTTTATTGGTCCCTTTTCCATTTTATTTAAACACTGTTTAATAATTGAAACACTTTCCTTCATTTCTTCAATTCTACAAAGATAACGATCATAGCAATCTCCATTCTTACCAACAGGAATTTTGAAATCTAATTGATCATAACACTCATAAGGTTGAGACTTTCTTAAGTCCCATGGTACACCCGAACCTCTGATCATCACTCCTGTAAATGAGTAATCTAATGCATCTTCTTTAGTTACAATTCCTATATCAACATTTC
>Ga0307995_1002025_pt1 | contig 12117 bp, 10 predicted proteins | sample EllFjometagen262_FD_203132 | JGI IMG/M metagenome (GOLD analysis project Ga0307995, IMG submission 203132) | Marine microbial communities from Ellis Fjord, Antarctic Ocean - #262 | ecosystem: Environmental > Aquatic > Marine > Unclassified | place: Southern Ocean | collected 2014-11-02
AGCCGTTGTAATATTTTCGTTTACAGCAGCTGTAATACCGCCTTCACCAAAAAGTTCTATATGGAATGCAGTACTTCCGAAAATAGAAATCCATAAAATACTTACCGCCGAAGGGGCAAGTACTACCCCTATGAGCAACTCTTTTATGGTTCTTCCCTTAGAAATTCGGGCAATAAATAAGCTTACAAAAGGAGCCCAAGCAAACCACCATCCCCAGTAAAAAATAGTCCAACTACCCATCCATGTTGTTCCTTTATAAATTTCCATCCAAGTACCTGTACTTATTATGTTTTGTAAATAATAACCTGTACTTTGAATTGTAGAGCCAAGAATAAATAAAGTAGGACCAACAACTAACATAAATATCATTAGTAGTACAGCCATTATTGAAGCTATTTTACTGAGTATTTGAACGCCTTTGTGTAATCCTGAAACGACAGAAATAGTAGCAAAAATAGTTATTATAGCAATCAAAATTACTTGAACATTTGTGCTTTCTACTATACCAAACAGGTGATGTATCCCTGAGTTAATATGCTGAATACCTAGACCAAGTGTAGTTGCTAAGCCAAACATTGTAGCAACAACAGCTATAGTGTCTATAAAATGACCAATGGGACCTTTTAATCGATCGCCGAGCAAAGGATACAATACCCAACGAATACCCAAAGGAAGTCCTTTATTATAGCAAAAGAATGCAATGGACAAACCCATTAAGGCATAAATAGCCCAACCGTGCAGTCCCCAATGCAAATAAGAAAGATTTAAAGCATTTTGTGCAGCATCAATAGTACCTGCTTCTCCGTATGGAGGATTGGAGAAATGTAATATTGGTTCGGCAACACTGTAAAACATCAACACCAAACCTATACCAGCATTAAACAACATACTTATCCAAGCCCAAGTACTAAACTCTGGTTTGCAATCAGGTCCACCCAGCCTAATATTTTTAAAACGGCTAAAGGCTAGGTATATACAAAAGATGAGAATAACATTAACACCAACAACATAAAGCCATCCAAATTTTGCTGCTATAAAAGCTTGTACCGTTTCGAAAAATACACTTACTGACTCTTGATAAATAAGCGTAAACACCACAAAAAGGATTATTAAAGCAGCAGAAGGAAAAAATACCCATGGTTGAATACTCTTATAAATGTCGTGGTTTTTAATCTTTTTTTCTTTTATAATATAGTTTTTTAATGATGTAAATTAAAGTAAGTCCAGTGAAGTAAATCGCATTATAAATCAAATTTTTCAACTTCCTTTTTTATACTCTCAAAAAACTTAAACTTAAGTAGTTTACTAAAATACTAAAATGTAAGGCATACGTAATAAAATAGAGCACCTAAATTAGAGCAAAAATATTCCGATGTAGATGTTTATGTATTTATAATAGATGTAGCTTGGTCTGTTTTTGCGGCAGATATGGATGGTGACGGCGCTATTTCTGATAAGAATGGGATTGCTATAATTCAAGAAGGAGAGGCAGAAGGTAAGAATGGAGAATATGACAATAAATATGTCTAGATATTTAAAATGAAGGATGGTTTAATTCATTCAGTTAGAGAGTATAATAGTGATATTTTAGTAGCAACACAATTATACGATTATAAGATAATACCATTGGGAAAAGAATAAACTAAACCACAGGCATATCATCTTCATTAAGTTCTGGGATTTATTATATTTGAATATTATTAATTAAATTTTTTAAAATGAAGTTTATAGTCACAAACCAAAACAAAGGAGAGAGGCTAGTTAGATTAATAGTATCTATTTTTTTATTACCCGCTCTATTTATTTATCAAAATAATCCATTCGCAATTATACAATCTATTATTGGTGGTATTTTATTGTTCAATGCATTTTCAGGAATGTGCATTATTTATAGATTTTTTGGCGCAAACACTTGTAAAGTTTAAAACACACTTATAGCATTCTCATCAAATATTAAAAATTACTCATGTTCCAGACTAAAAATAAAAAAAAACAAAACATTAAATCACTGCGGTATTTTAAATTTGGGTTATTTTTAATATCCATTATTTTTTTTAGTTGTAATCAATCAAAAGAAATTAAAAGTAAAGATTTATGGCCAGTTATAGTGCCATTACCTTTAGACTCCTCTATTGAAGCTCAAATTGATGAAATACTTCCCAAACTAACCTTAGAACAAAAAGTAGGGCAAGTAATTCAGGCAGATAGTGATTCTGTAACTCCTGAAGAAGTAAAAGAATATCGACTGGGCTCTGTATTGAGTGGAGGAAACTCTGCTCCGGGACCTCTTCCATATGCTGACACAAAAAAATGGATTGAAATGGCTGACAGATACTATAATGCTTCAATCGATAATGAGGGTGTTGAAATAGCCATACCTCTTATTTGGGGAATTGATGCTGTGCATGGGCATGCAAATTTAAAAGGTGCTATAATTTTCCCTCATAACATTGGTTTAGGCGCAATGAATAATCCTGATTTAATTCAAAAAATTGCAAGTATTACTGCACATGAATTAACTGTATCTGGACATGATTGGACTTTTGCTCCTACCCTTGCAGTACCACAGGATTTAAGATGGGGAAGAAGTTATGAAGGATTTTCTGAAAATCCTGATATTGTCAAGTCTTATGGAAATCGTATTGTAATTGGCTTACAAGGAAATTTTGGTGGAGCTGATTTTATGGGTGATGGAAAAGTAATTTCAAGTGCTAAACATTTTTTATCTGATGGTGCAACCCAAAACGGAGTAGATCAAGGGGATGCTTTGATTAGTGAAGAAGAGTTAATTAATGATCATGCTGCAGGGTATTACAGTGCTATTCCTGCTGGTGTACAAACAGTTATGGCTTCATTTTCAAGTTGGCAAGGAAGAAAACTTCACGGTGATAAAGAATTACTAACCGATGTACTAAAAGGAAAAATGGGGTTTAATGGATTTGTAATTGGCGACTGGAATGGTCATGGTCAAGTACCAGGATGTACCAATACAGATTGTGCACAATCGTTAAATGCAGGGTTGGATATGTATATGGCACCAGATAGCTGGAAAGGATTATATGCAAGTACTTTGCAACAGGTGAAAGACGGAATTATTTCTATGGAACGTCTAGACGATGCTGTTCGACGTATTATTAGAGTAAAACTAGCATCAGGTATTTTTAAAAAAGGGGCACCAAGTAGCCGTAAAAATGCTGGTAAGGAAGACTTTTTGGGATTACCAGAAAATAGATCCATCGCAAGACAAGCAGTTAGAGAATCGATGGTTCTGCTTAAAAACAATAACCAAGTATTACCAATTAATGCTTCTAAAACAATACTAGTTGTTGGAGATGGTGCTGAAAGTATCTCTAAAGCCAGTGGTGGATGGACACTTTCTTGGCAAGGTACTGGCCATACCAATGATGAATTTCCAAATGGAGAATCAATCTTACAAGGGATTGAAGAAGTAGTTAATGAAGCTGGTGGAAAAGTAATTTTCTCTCCAAATGGTGATACTTCTATAAAAGCTGATGTTGTGATTGCCGTATATGGAGAAGATCCCTATGCAGAATTTCAAGGAGATCGCGAGAACTTGGATTTTGTTCCTAACGGGTTTGACGTCAACAAATTAGCTACCTATAAAAACAAAGGAATTCCTGTAGTTTCAGTTTTCCTATCGGGACGTCCAATCTGGACCAATCCAGAGATTAATAATTCTGATGCATTTGTTGCCGCATGGTTACCCGGAAGTGAGGGTGGTGGGATTTCTGATCTATTATTCCAGAAAGATCTATCATATGATTTTATGGGAAGATTGTCTTTTACATGGCCATCTAGCGCCGTGGTTTTAGAAAAAAATAAAGCTCTATTTAAATTAGGGTATGGACTTAGTTACGCTAGTACAGAAAATATTGATGTTTTATCTGAAAAATCAGGACTAGAAAATAGCGCAGTAGTCTCATCAGGAAAATTCTTCAATATGGGGGCTACAATTGCACCATGGGGCTTATGGCTAAGTTCTGGAGATTTAATAAAACAAATAGCAAGCTTCCCATCATCTGTCGGTGGACTTATAATAAGTAAAACAGATCATATGGCGCAAGAAGATGCATTACGTATTAATTGGACTAAATCCGATGGAGATTATTTTCGTATTTCTTCAGAGAAACCAAATGATATGGCACGTCAGTCAAATGGTGCAATGAAATTAGCTTTTACTGCAAAAACATTTACTGGTTCTGATGCTGTTTTACAAATTGGCCAATGCGATTTCGATGGAAGCTGTGATAAAACACTAGACATTAAAATAAGTGGAGACTGGAAAGAGTATAGAATTAGTTTAAGCTCTTTTGAGGAATTAGGAATAAAAATGTCTAAAATAACATCGGCTTTGATTTTAAAAGCAAAAAAGGGTGTTGATGTCGGATTGGGAAATGTTCGCTTAGAATAAGATTTAGATGCTCTAACCAACTTAGCTAAGGAGGAATGTTTTAATTGGTAGTCAAACATATATTTTTTGTAGCATAATACAAACCCACAAAAAATATTTTAATTAAATACTAATCGGTACAAATCATTTCCGTTAGCATAGAGCACCAAAGTGAGCAATAAGAAAAAACCAAACATTTGAGCATATTCCATAAACTTATCGTTCGGTTTACGTCCCGTTACAATTTCGTAGGCTAAAAACATTACATGACCACCATCTAGTGCGGGTATGGGTAGAATATTCATAAATGCTAAAATTATTGATATTAAAGCAGTACTTGACCAAAATCCTTTCCAGTTCCAAGTCCCGGGAAACATATTGCCAATAGCACCAAACCCCCCTAATTGTGAGGCGCCTTTTTTTGTAAATATGTATTGAAATTGTGATACATAGTCATATAGCGTCCAGTAACCATACTCAAAACCTTCAATAATACTTTCATCTAAGCTTAACTTTTCATTGGTATAAAAAATAGAATCTGTTCTTGGATAAACCCCTAATATTCCCTCTGGGGTATTAATTTCAATAGATTGCATCCTTCCATCCCTTTCTATTACAACACTAAGAGTTAGTTGTTTTTTATCTTCCATTAGCTCTTGAAAATCACCCCAATGAACAATAGATGTCTTATTTACTGACACCAATCGATCATTGTATTTTAGACCGGACATGTCTGCGGGAGAGTTGGGCTCTATACTGTCTATAAGGGCAGGTATTAGTGGAGTCAAGGGCATCATCTCTCCAGTTTCAAACATTTTCTGGCCAATATTTTCGGGAATGGTAATAACATCAATATTTTCAGAAGCTCTTTTAACAGTTATTTTTTTAAGGGGTCTTAAAAATAATTGGCGGTTAATATCCATAACATTATCTAATATTTTCCCATCAATAGAAACCAGTTGATCTCCTTCTTCAAAACCTATTTCTTGAGCTACAGGTGAGGCTTTAAATCCTAGAGGAAGTTCATCAGTTGTCAGAGTATTTTTACCCCAAACAAACAAAATCATCATGTAAATTAGGAAACCTAAAATTAAATTCACTGTAACCCCGCCAAGCATGATAATTAGACGTTGCCAAGCTGGCTTAGCACGAAACTCCCATTCTTGGGCAGGTTGTTTCATTTGTTCGGTGTCCATACTTTCGTCAATCATTCCGGATATTTTTACATATCCACCCAAAGGCAACCAACCAATCCCATAGGTGGTGTCACCTATTTTCTTTTTGAACAAAGCAAATTTTACATCAAAAAACAAAAAGAATTTTTCAACTCTTGTCTTAAATATTCTTGCAGGTATAAAATGGCCTAATTCATGAAGAACAATTAATAAGGATAAACTCATTAATAACTGAATGGCTTTTATAAAAAAAGGGCTCATAGCTAAATTTTAATTCCTACAAAAGTAGCATAATAGCACTCATAATAAAATTACTACTACGATAATTAAGATTCTTTCTAGATTATCGATTTTAAATCCCCTAAATTTGTAATATATCAAGGGATATGCTGTTATTTTTCAAAAAATATAAAATATTTTTAAGGGTCTTATTTGGAGTCTCTATTATTATTCTTGCCCTTTTTTATGGTGCTTTAAAACCAAAAAAAGTGCTTCCTATCTATCAGCCTTCGATGGTTAATTATGAACTTGTGGACAGTACTCTTCAGCATGTTAAAAAATATCATAAAATTGCACCATTCTCGTTTAAGAATCAAAATGGTAAAATCATTACTCAGCATGATTATGAAGGGAAAATATATATTGCTGATTTTTTCTTTACAACCTGCCCAACTATTTGCCCAAAAATGACTGCTAATATGGTGGGTATTCAAGAAGAAATTTTGAATGATTCTAGTGTTATGTTACTTTCTTATAGTGTAACTCCCAAAATTGATTCTGTTCCACAACTTAAAAAGTATGCCATAGAAAAAGGGGTAAACGATCAAAAATGGAATTTGCTTACAGGGAATAAAAAAGAAATATACACCATGGCAAGAAAGTCATATCTGGTAGTCAAAGAAGATGGCGATGGTGGACCTTATGATATGATTCACACAGAAAATTTCATTTTGGTAGATCCTAAAAAAAGAATACGTGGTTTTTATGACGGGACAGATACTCTTGCAATGAGTGAATTGCTTCTTGATTTAGAAATTCTTCAAGACGAATTTTTTCCAAGTAATTTTTTTGGAATATCATTTTTTCAGTGAGTTATTTCATTACTTTTGTTCTTTAAAATGATTCTAAATAATGATTTCATTAGATCAATTAGAGAAAGGTGTTGTTGCAGAAATCGAGCATATTGAAACTGATTTTCTGCCATTAAAACTGATAGAAATGGGCTGTTTACCAGGGAATGAAATTACTCTGATACAAAAAGCACCCTTAAATGATCCATTGTATCTTAAAATCGATGAATCACATCTAGCTATCCGAAAGGAGACGGCTCAGCATATTTTCGTTCGATTGATAAAGTAAATCATGAGTAAATCGTTGAATGTAGCGTTATTAGGAAACCCAAATACTGGAAAAACTTCTGTTTTTAATCAGCTCACTGGGTTAAACCAAAAAGTGGGAAACTATCCTGGAATTACTGTTGAGAAAAAAGAAGGTGTTTGTAAGCTTAATCATACCACAAAAGCACATGTTTTAGATTTACCAGGCACCTATAGCCTGAATGCTTCTTCGATGGATGAAAGCGTTGTTATTGAGCTTTTGCTCAATAAAAACAATAAAGATTTTCCAGATGTTGCAGTAGTAGTTACTGATATTGAAAATTTAAAAAGAAACCTCTTACTTTTTACTCAAGTTAAAGATCTAGAAATCCCTACCCTTCTGGTCATTAACATGGCTGATCAAATGAAGCGTAAAGGGATTTCACTAGATATTGAATCCCTCGAAAAACAACTAGACACTAAAATATCCCTAATTAGTACTCGAGATAATGACGGGTTGTCTGAGCTCAAAGGATTAATTTTAAACTACAGACAACTTTCAACTAAATCCACAATATCATTAGCCTCTATTGATGATGACTATTTTAAAAGGCTTGAAAAGGCTTTTCCTACACAATCTATATACAAACTGTGGCTAGTAATTACACAAGATGTTAATTTTGCTAAAATTGATAGAAATAGGTTACACGACGATACTGATTTTAAAATTCAATCAGATTCTGATTTAAAGCGTTTACAGCAAAAAGAAACTGTTAAGCGTTATCAATTCATTAACAATTCACTTAAAACAACTCTTAAGGTAGATCGAAATTCGGCAACTGATCTACGAAGTAGGTTAGATCGCGTGCTTATTCATAAATTTTGGGGATATGTTATCTTTTTCGGAATATTAATGACAATTTTCCAATCTATTTTTGATTGGAGCAGTATTCCACAAGATTTTATTGACAGCTCTTTTGCTGCATTGAGTGAATATACTAAGAATGAACTTCCTCCGGGAGTTTTTACAAACCTTTTAGCCGAGGGAATTATTCCTGGCTTGGGTGGAATTGTTATTTTTATTCCACAAATTTCCTTCCTATTTTTATTTATTGCTGTCCTGGAAGAAACAGGTTATATGAGTAGAGTAGTGTTTTTGATGGACAGGGGCTTAAGAAGAATTGGCTTAAGCGGAAAAAGCATAATACCTCTAATTTCAGGAACTGCATGCGCAATCCCAGCTGTTATGGCTACCAGGAATATAGAAAACTGGAAAGAACGATTAATTACCATTTTAGTAACCCCATTTACCACTTGTTCTGCCCGTTTGCCTGTTTATGCAATTTTAATTGCTTTAGTTATTCCTGAAGGTTCTTTTTTAGGGTTTAATTATAAAGGATTAACCCTCATGGGTCTTTATTTAGTAGGATTTGGAATGGCTCTTTTGTCTGCATGGATTTTAAGTATTACCCTTAAAATTGAATCTAAAAGTTATTTTGTGGTTGAGATGCCTAATTACAAACTTCCAATGTTGAGAAATGTTGGAATTACAGTTTGGGAAAAAACAAGAACTTTTGTAACAGAGGCTGGAAAAATTATTTTGGCGATTTCAATTTTATTATGGATAATGGCTTCTTATGGTCCTGGCGAAGATTTTTCAAATGCGGAAGAAATAGTTCATCAGCAATATCCTGAGTTATCGGGGGAGATTCTAGAAACAAAAATCAATTCTTACCAATTAGAGCATTCTTTTATTGGAATTTTAGGAAAAGCCATTGAACCTGCAATTACTCCCTTGGGATATGATTGGAAAATTGGAATTGCTCTAATTAGTTCTTTTGCAGCACGAGAAGTATTTGTGGGAACTCTAGCTACAATATATAGCGTAGAAAATGGTGCAGAAGAAACAATAAAAAACAGAATGGCTTCTGAAGTTCGGGCAGATGGAAAACCTTTATTTGATTTAGCAAGTGGTATTTCATTAATGCTTTTTTATGCCTTTGCAATGCAATGTATGAGTACCTTAGCTATTGTTAAAAAAGAAACTAATTCATGGAAATGGCCCATGATACAGCTTTTTGGAATGACTTTTTTAGCTTATATAATTGCTTTTGGAACCTATCAAATTTTAAGTTAATGGACTTTATTCAATCACTTTTAGTTTTTCTCTCAGGAATTTTAGCACTTGTATTTATATTAAGTAAATATGTGTTGAAAAAGAAATCTGCAAAAGATTCAGACTGTGGATCTGATTGTGGATGTCATTAATAATTTTATTTTCATGCTTTCCCTAGGTTATCATAAATGATATATATTAGTGGAAACAAATTGAAATAACTTATTATGACAAATAGTAACAGACTCTTTTACGGAAGTTGTTTTGCCCTTATCACGACAGCTTTTTCGTTTAGTATCCGCGCAGGTATTCTTCCTCAGCTAGCCGAAACCTTTAGTTTAAGCGGTCAGCAATTAGGATTTATTAATTCAATGTGGTTTTTGGGATTCCCTATTTCTATGATTTTAGGAGGGTTATTTTACCATACTATTGGGCCTAAAAAAATCATGCAAGTTGCATTTTTAACTCACACCTTAGGGATTGTTTTAACTATTTTTTCTGGAGGGTATACTGGCCTTTTAGTGTCAACTTTATTGATAGGAATTGGAAATGGCTGCACAGAAGCTGCTTGTAATCCAATGATTGCAGACGCTAATGAAGGAAAGAGAATGAATACCCTTTTAAACAGATTTCACATGTGGTTTCCAGGTGGAATTGTTCTAGGTAGCTTAATTTCTTTATTAATGACAAGTCTTGATTTAGGCTGGCAAGCACAAATATGGATAATTATGATTCCAACTTTAATTTATGTTTATTTATTTTTTGGTCAAGAATTTCCAAAGCCAAAAATGGAAAAAGTAGCTTCGATTGGAGAAAACTTTAAGGCCATGTTGTCTCCACTATATTTATTCATATTAGGATGCATGGCACTCACCGCAATTTCAGAATTTGGACCTCAACAATGGACCACACTGATTTTGAGTGATAGTGGTGCTCATCCGATGGTTATTTTAGCTCTAATTACAGGTCTTATGGCTATTGGGCGTTATTTTGGAGGAGATATTGTGAGTAAATTTGATCAAACAGGTGTTTTATTAGGTTCGGCTATTTTAACTGCTATCGGGATCTTTTTATTTAGTACACAAACAGGAGGAATGGTTTATGTTGCAGCTATTTTCTTTGCCTTAGGTGTTTGTTATTTCTGGCCTAACATGATTGGTTTTGTTGCCGAAAAAATTCCATTAAGTGGAGCGCTAGGGATGTCAATTGTTGGAGGAATGGGAATGTTCTCTAGTTCTATTTTTCAAACCATCATTGGAGGATGGATTGACTCTTCAACTGCAGAACAAGCAGCACTTGGACTTACAGGAACCGCTTTAGATTTGGCTGCAGGACAGCAAACATTAACCAATATGGTTAGTTTTCCAGTAATCTTAATTGTTTTGTTTACGATTTTATATTTTTGGCAACGCAATGCAAAATCAACTGAAACAGTACAAATTTAATGTGCTTTAACCAAAAATAAAAAGCCACCTACTTAGGTGGTTTTTTTTGTGCATTCATTAATGTTTCAATTTCTTCAATTTCAATGGGAATAGATTCCATCAGGTTCATAGGAGCACCTGTTTTTTGAATTACTACATCATCTTCCAATCGAACTCCAAAACCTTCTTCGGGAATATAAATACCAGGTTCTACCGTAAAAACCATATTAGATTCCATAGGTAAATGTAGCAAGCCATAGTCATGAGTGTCTAAACCTATATGGTGGGATGTACCATGCATAAAATACTTTTTGTAAGCAGGTTTTTCAGCAGTTTCATTTTGAAGATCAGCTTTATCTAAAAGTCCTAATTTCAGTAATTGTTTTGTCATTAGTTTACCAACTTCTACATGGTATTCTTTCCAAATAGTTCCTGATATCAGTAATTTTGTAGCTTCTTTTTTAACGTCTAAGACCGACTGATAAATTGCTTTTTGTCGTTCACTAAAAGTTCCTGATACAGGGACAGTTCTAGTTAAGTCACTTGAATAGTTGCCATACTCTGCCGCCACATCCATAAGGATTAAGTCGCCAGCTTTGCATTGCATGTTATTTTCTGTGTAATGTAACACATTGGCGTTATTTCCAGATGCAATAATGGGAGTATAGGCAAACCCTTTTGATCGGTTTCTAATGAATTCGTGTGCTAATTCAGCTTCAATCTCATATTCCCACACATTGGGTTTAATGAAATTTAAAAGTCTTCTAAAGCCTTTGTTAGTGATATTACACGCCTCTTGAATTTGAGCAATTTCTTCTTTACTTTTAACTGCACGCAATTTTTGAAGAATTGGGTTGCTTTTTCCAACACCATGTGCAGGATACTGTTTTTTACACCATGCTATAAAACGATCTTCTCTGGTTTGTGTCTCTACTGCTTGTCTATAGTGTTCGTTAGTATTAAAGTAGAAACGATCACATTGCGCACTCAGTTCTTGAAAAACTTTTTCGAAGTCTTTGAGCCAGTAGACTGTCTCAATACCACTTAAATTGGTTGCTGCACGTTTAGTCAATTTAGCACCTTCCCAAACTGCTATATGTTCATTGGTTTCCCTTATAAATAGAATTTCTTTATGTTTTTTTTCAAGAGCATCTGGAAAAATTAGTAGTATACTTTCCTCTTGATCTATGCCTGATAAATAAAAAATATCACGATGTTGTGCAAAAGGCAATGTGCTATCAGCACTTATCGGATAAATATCATTCGAGTTGAAAATTGCCAAACTTTTTGTGTCTACTTCAACAGAAAATTTAGCCCTATTTAATCGGTAAAATGAAGCGGAAAGGGAACGATAGCGCATGATTATTTTTTAACCAAGATACTAGTTTTCTGAAGATAAATTAAAATCGCCTTCTCTAGAAATAATAGTGTTATTTAAAAATTAAAGATATCTTCTGACTTTTTGATGGGATGTAATACTTAATTAATTAAACACAAGGTTTGTAAACTTAATCTATTAACGATTTAAGGGAAAAATACAGTAAAGCGGTTTGATCCTTAGAGTTTATACCTTATTTTTGTAATGCAAATTAAATTCTATGAGTCTTACATCTTCAACAATTGGCCGAAAAGTAGCAATGGCACTTTCTGGCTTATTTTTGGTTGTTTTTTTAAC
>Ga0307995_1002030_pt1 | contig 12105 bp, 9 predicted proteins | sample EllFjometagen262_FD_203132 | JGI IMG/M metagenome (GOLD analysis project Ga0307995, IMG submission 203132) | Marine microbial communities from Ellis Fjord, Antarctic Ocean - #262 | ecosystem: Environmental > Aquatic > Marine > Unclassified | place: Southern Ocean | collected 2014-11-02
CCCTAGAAGAACAATTCCTATTCATTTAACAGAGGAAGTACATGGCATAAGTAACGAGATGGTAAGTGATTCACCATATTTTCCAGAAGCAAGTGAATTCTTATTAGAACACCTTGAGGACTCTATTTTTATAGCACATAATGCAAGTTTTGATCTAAGATGTCTGCTCACTGAATGCTTACGCCACAACATCACATTACCAAGTTTCCATTCAGTTGACACGCTAAAACTCTCAAAACAATGCATCAGTGATGTCCCTAATTACAAACTCGCGACTTTGGCTAATTCATTAGGACTAGATGTCTCATCTGCCCATCGAGCAATGGCTGATGTCTCGATGATGGTGGGTATTCTTGATCATATTTTTCTCAGCACTAATTTCAATGCGACTGAGAACTTAATCAATATAGGGGGAGTAAGATTGCCCAATGTTGAATTAATCCCAGACACATCTGAAATCGTCGTTTTAGGGCAGGTAATGACCGTTGGATCCAACTATTTACTGTTCTATTTGGATGCCAAAGGAGTTACTTCAGAAAGAGAAATCACAGTGCAGAGAATCTTTGGTAATTCTGCAACCCAATGGATAGAAGCTTATTGTCACTTAAGAAATGAGATGAGAAGTTTTAATTCTCAACGAATTAATTCTATAATCTCAATCGATTGATTGTGAAACTCCGGCGGAGTTCTTTTTCTATAGGATCGGACATTTGAGGGTGTAGTGAATCTCTTGAGAATACTTCTGTAGGATTTGTATGTGTTTTCCTTTCAAGCCTATTGTTGGCGACAGGTTTAAAGAATTCTAAAATCGAGAGTTGGTTATGAAGATTCTACATACCTCTGATTGGCATATCGGACGGACTCTGGACGGGAATAGTTTGTATGAAGAACAAGAGGCGGTATTAGAGCATATTATGCAAATTGCGGAGGAATATAGGCCTGATGCGATTGTAATTGCAGGAGATGTTTATGATTTGCCAAGCCCAAGTGCAGATTCACAACAACTGCTGAATAAATATTTGATTGAATTAGCACGAATCTCAGTGGTCATACTTATTCCCGGGAACCATGATTCTCGCAATAGGTTCAAGGCGATAGAAGAATTTGCTGAAGCGACAAACATTCGTATTACCAGTCAAATCAACGAAGTGATTACCCGTGCCTATGAATTTGAGGAAAACGGTTTCAAGGTCCGAATCTATGGCATCCCTTTCGTTGCTCCCAACAATGTTCGCGGTCTAGAGGGATTCGAGGGAATCGAACTCAATCACGAAGGAGTTATAACTTCGGTGATGGAAAAAGTTAGAGCAGATGCAGAAGCCAATAATTCTAGAATCATTGCTATCTCCCATCTGTTCATCACAGGGGGAGAGCGAAGCAAATCTAAGGCTGAACGCGACATTGAGTACGGTGGTGTGCACGATATCAAAGCTTCAGCGTTTGAAGGAGCCGACCTCGTGCTGCTCGGCCACTTGCATCGTTGCCACACCCCCAACAAACAGATTCCAGTTGCTCATTACTCCGGTTCGATCCTCCGATACTCTTTCAGTGAGGCTAATCATGATAAGTCATGCTCAATCATTGATTACGATTTGTCTACGGGAGAATCAACAATTGAGAATATTATTTTGAATCTACCTAGGGGCATGGCTCGCTTGTCAGGAACTTCAGTTCAGGATGTGCTTGATAATACCATGTATGACAAGAATGTTGACGATTGGATCGAAGTAACTCTTCCTCAGTCCGAACGAGGTACAAACCCACTTGTTCGTCTGCAGAAGAAATTCCACAAAACTGCAAGTATCCAATTCCACCGTCCAACCGCCGCCGTGGGCGAAGTATCCATCACCGAAGCCACCGAAGGTGAAAGTGTGAGCGTCCAAGCATCGACATTCCTTGAGAATGTGGCAGGTCAAGGTAAAGCAACGGCTGAGCGTATTGCTATTGTGACTGACATGGACGAAAAAATCCGAGGTGAGAGTTCATGAAAATCATAAGAATACTTATGCAGAATTTTGGCCCTTATGTCAATGAAGATATTGATTTCACTGAGTTGAATCAGCAACGTCTATTCTTGCTTGAAGGAAAGACTGGTTGTGGAAAGAGTACAATAATTGAAGCAATCGTGTTCGCACTTTATGGTAAAGATTCTAAAGGTCGTGACGAAGACGTACGAAGAAATTCTGCACCTACAGGGGAAAACGCTACTGTAACCTTGGACTTTGAAGTCGAAGAAGTTAGTTACCGGGTAATTAGAAGTCCCAAAATGACCGACAGAGAAACTGGCAAGAAATTGAAAGATCAAAAAGTTACTCTTGCCGAAATCGATGCTGATGGAAATGTGATAGCCGGTCGCACTTGGGATGCAGTGAAGGAAGTAGGAAGAGCTATCAAGGATATTATTCATCTTTCTGTTGACCAGTTCACACGTATTGTAGTTCTTCCACAAGGGCAGTTTTCAAAATTCTTGAGATCTAAATCGGATGAGAGGCAAGCTCTGCTTGAGGCAATATTCCCAGTTGATAATTGGAAAGAAATTCAGAAGAGAATAAAGAATGAGGCAAAGGTTGCGAGGGATAAAAAAGGCAGACTTCTTGATGTTTCCAAGCAAGCAGCAGCAATCACTCGAGATCATACCAATGATTTAGATGCACTAGAAGAGAAAGATGCTGAGCATATTTTCACATCTGACCAAGTACGAACAGTTCAGTCTGAGGCGGAATCCAAGATTGTAGAATGGGACACTGGGATAGTATTAGAAGAAGAAAAAATCGTTAATCGGCGTGAAAAAATTGATACTAGGAAGAATTACTTTGAAGAGCGAACGAAGATGAACAAAGCGATCGCAGAGCGAGCAATTCTTGTCGAGGAAAAGTCTCAAATTAGTATTCTTGAGAAATCTATTACACCCATGGTGGAAGCACTGGCCAAACACCATGATAGCGAGAGACTTCGAGGAATTCTTAAGCGCTTAGAATCTGCAAACAATGAAGTTCTTAAAAATGTGCAATCAATCAATGAACACGTTAATGATGCTGGAATGGATGCTGGCCTAAAGGGTAAATCAGCTGAAGAAATTAAGCAACTTTCCGATTCTATTGCGGATAAAATCAGAATGGTTGACCTCCTCAATGGGGGGCAGGGGGATTTGATAGTGAACACAAAATCTCAAGAAGGGCTTGTTAAAAACAGGACTGATGCGCGTGCACATTATGGAAAGTTGCAATACGAACAGCATAAAGAATGGGCTGCGCTAATCGCCAAAGATTCGCTTAAAGAAGGTGACCCGTGTTTGGTCTGTGGAAATACAGCACACCCAGATCCTGCTGGTGAATGTGGGGGTGGCGATTCTGAACTGAAAGAAGCTTTGGCTGCTGTTGAAGGGGCTGTAAACGCGTTGAGAGATGCTAAAATTAAGAATGCGATGCTCACAGAATCGATTGAAACGTTTAGAAATGAACTTGAATTAACTCCGGAGGATACTCTTCCTGATGCTACGATTCTTAAATCACAACAAGATGTATTAGAGAAGTTATCCAAACTGAAAAATACAAACGAGACCCTTAATGCCACACAAGTTACTGCGCAAGGAGAATGGGATGCGGCAGAAAACCCGCATAATCTTCATTCCATTGAGGAAATAGATGCTCACATTTTAGCACCTGAAAATAAGAACGGTTTCACAAAGGACATAAATGATTACAACAGCCGTTGCGCCATCAATACCAATGGTTTGCAAAAGCAAGAAATTATTGCAGCTGAAGGCGAGGAGGCAGTAGATATTAGCGCAGATGTGGAAAAACTACAACTGGAAATGACTATCCTTGCAGAAGATGAAAAGATTCACAATCGTGTGAAGAACGCTCTTTCCAATCTACAGTCTTCTCATTCAACATTATCTTTATCAATTGAGGAATACGCACATTTTGCCAAAGGTATGGCAGATTTACAATGGGTAGATGATCGTCTTAGAGGGACACAGGGGGAGAAGATGAAGATGGACATCATTTCCTGGATACTGCGCCGTTGGTTTGAGGCAGCCCTTGCAAACGCCAATGCACGACTTGCAGAAATTGGTTCAGGTCGTTATTCTTTAGAAATGACTCAAGTCGGTAAGGAGGAAAAGAAGACCGGCTTAAACATAGGAGTGATCGATGCACTTTCCGATAGTTTGAATGCCCGCTCCACAAACTCACTGTCTGGTGGTGAATCATTCTACATCTCATTAGCACTTGCTTTGGGAATGTCTGATGTCGTTTCTGAAGAGGCAGGAGGTATTCGTCTTGGAACACTATTCATTGACGAAGGATTCGGCACACTCGATCATGAGACATTGGATGATGTAATGTGTGTAATTGACGAGATTGGCGATAACAATCGCGTAATTGGTCTAATTAGCCATGTAGATTCCCTCAAACAGCGTATACCATCTCGCATTTCTGTTACAAAGAAGGGAGATGGGACTTCTACAGCTAAAGTTGAACCTTAGTGCCAAGTTAATGTATGCATATACCCAATTACAGTTCCCAATATAGGGATTACCATGTTCCGGATAAGTGGCAGTGCGTTAGCGATGTAACGGAATCATGTTAGAACTTCTAACAATCTATCTTGTTCCGCGGCAATTCTAATCTCCATTGCAATACGTCGGCCACTGGACATTGGTTTTCTCCATGTAGCATTTCCATATGGATGTCCAACACTGACGTGAACATTTGTTCCTCCACCTAAACGAGGTGCAACGTCATAGATGTAGTAATTCATATCCTTGTCAATACAGGTTTGCAAACAGAACGGCCCAATGATTCCTGGGTCATAGTGTTCTTTGCTAGCCTTGATAAATTTCTCTCCAAGTTCAAAGGCAACTTCGAGTAATGATTCTCTAATGGTCGCTGTATTGTGTCCGACAACAGTCATCTCTGGAATTTGCTGATGAGCAGGCATAGTCATTTGCTGTGGGGCAGGAAGACGCACATGGCCATCTAGTGAAGACTCAAAGCGCCAATCGACACCAAGTAACTCTAATCGCTCTCCTTCCTCAGCAAGTGGGCTGTAGAAGAAATTCAGATTGAACACTGGTCCGATAACATATCTCTCAATTCTAGCGCCTTCTAGAGATTCTTGGTCGATAATTCCTTCAGCGATAAGAGTTTTAGATTTTTCTTGATATTCTTGGAATGATGCGCAAGTGAAAAATCCTCTTTCCAATACCTTTTGAGCATGATGCAGTTTTACGATTACTAGGCAATCAATATCCTCTGGGTTTGCGATTGCTTCCGGATAAGGTAATCCCGCTTTATCTAGAATCCAATAGTAATCTTGCTCTTCAGTTCTTTCTTCCATGCGCAGCATGTTTCTAGATCCAAATAAGGGTACATGGAAATTATTTTCAACATCTTCAATAGAAGAATAGGAAGTAAAAGAGCGATTTGGGATATAGATTACATTTCTCTTGCGCATTTCTACTTGCATATCAGATTTCATTACATCATTGAATGAAGGCATAACTATTGCCTTGTCAACCATTCCGCGAAAGACTCTTCCAGAAGGTGAACGGTGTGCCTTGAAGTAATTTGCATAAGTTTTGTGACGCCCTTCTTTACAGTATGCAACAGTAGGAAACCCTTCTTCAATTGCTCCATCACAGATGTCAAGAGCAGAATGAGATGCGGTCATACCTATGCGCAACTTCATTAGATCATAATCTTCAACAAGTTCAGCGATATTGTCCTTTGATAACATGGCAAAGCCTCGTAATTATTCTCGTGTTGAATGGGGTCTTTGATATGTTCGCTTCAAAAGTGATCAATCAAAACTCTGAAGTTGCATTAATTCCTCAGTAGTAAGTGTTTGACCGGACATTAATTTGCCCATCAAGTCTTGAACTTCAGCACGTGCAGTTGGCCTTTGTCCAGCACCAGCAGATGCACCACGCATTGCTCTTAGCATATCCTGAATAGAATGCAAACAGCGCAACGATACGATGTAAAAGCGGTGAGCCTTATCCGCTTCCTTCTTTGAAGTTCTCAGACCACGGTGTGCAGTTTCAGCCAGTTCTCTTTGGCGGTCAACTTCATCATTCCACAGAAGCATCAGTTCGTGAGCCTCTTGAGCAGCAGTTGCAGCCTTTTGGACTTCTTCGTGGGCTACTTCTTGCTGGGCCATTGCTTCCTGAACTGCAAGCAGTTCAACCTTTAAGCCACCATTGGAATCTTCAGATTTCTTCAATTTCTTGATCTCTGCATTAATTTCCTTCATTCTCTTCATTACCTTGGTCTCGTTATTACCGGTATGTTTTCCTTGCTCAAACTCACTTTCGAGTCTGCTCAAATCCTTTCGCAAAGAATGAACTGTTGCAGGTCTCTTTTCCCACTTCCCCCTTCCACCAGGTTCTCTAGCCGGGGCAGCTTGTTGTGGACCCTTAGCAGTATCAAGTGATGCCTTTGCAGCTTTAACTGCATCACTTGCAGTAGAGCGCGCTGATTTCTTTTCACGAACGATTTCGTTCATTTGTTCACGTATTTCTCGTTGTTCACGAACTTGGACAATTAACTCTCTTACTTCAGCATTCAACTCGTTACGAGTAGTGGTGTGAGTTTTGGTTTTACTATTCCATTCGTCACGGGTAGTTCTGTATTGAGTAGCCTTTCCATCCACTACTTTTCTACGGTCTTCGAGTTGATCTTTGAAGTCTGTCATTGGCATTCGCACCTGTTCGGGGGGAAGATTCCCATCTTCTCGCCGACTCGCCCACATAACCCACCCATTTAACCTCTTCATTAGAGGCATATCTTTCAATATTGTAAAAGACCCTGCTGAAGAGTAATTATTCGTGAAAAATGTGATAATAGCCAACTGGTCGTTTTAAGAAAATAGTTAAGGACAAGAAGCATTTAGTCTTGAGCGTTGATATCATGTTACTAGGCGCAATGCAGGGTATGGAAAGAGTTCTCCAGAGTGATGTTCGTGCACCTTATGTGACAATGGTAACAGGGCCGCCCGGTTCAATGAAGTCGAGTTTTTGTATGACACTGCTATCCAATCACCTCACTAGAACAGGTGAATTCGGACTATACTGTACTGTCGAAGAAAGTGTCGATTCACTGTTACGTGGAACTGCAAGTTTGGGATTGAAAATCCCAAATAATTTGCAACTTACTGATTTCACGGAACTTCGCAGAGAAAATGAAAATATGGATTATTTGAAATTTACTCGTAGGATGATAGAACATTTCAAGCAACAACACGGAGAGAGGTTTACCACATTTGTACTCGATTCACTGGGTGCAATTTATTCATTGACTTCTGTTGATGAAGTTATGCGCAAAAAAATGTTTGGATTCTTCGATTTCTTGCGCAGCATGGATCTCAATGTCTTTATCATCACCGAGAGGAATGTCGGAGCACATGCTGAATTACAAGGTAATGAAGGTTTTTTAGCAGATGCGGTAATAAACTTGGGAATGGATCAAAGAAATGGTAAATTAATTAGAACTCTGCAAATTGAAAAAATGCGCCATTGCCGTCATGCTATGGAAAAGATGGCAATTGATGTAGGGCCAAATGGGATGGTAATTCTAGGTCCATTATTTGATTAAATTTCACTGGCGAAGAGCATTGAGTTCTGTAACTGCTTTTGATAATAACTTTCGAATTGCGCCTAAATTGCACGAAGATTGTAAGCGAACGACCAACAAATAGTTTCGGTCCAGACGATTTGCTATCAGAATTGCATTTTGAGAAGTAATCGTCACAGATTGACTGTCGTCCGAATGCTCCATAACAGCAATGAGTGAAGAAAAGTTTTGACTATGTTCTGAATTAAGATTTATCATCGCTAACCCATTTTCATCCAATAAGTGAGCACTAACAACACCATTTGAATTTAGTAACTCAGTAAGAATCCGTTGTTCCACACTTACTGCTGAAGCAATAGGGGAATAACCTTTGAGATAAAATAATTATATTTATGGCTTTTTTTAGTACTTGTTCAAATTGCCACGCATCATATAGCCTAATCCACTTGAATAATATCCCTGAAGTTCATTCATTACAATAAGGCCTCTTTGTCTATAGAACTCTTGGCCCCTAATATTTGAAGCCTTTACCTCGAGTTGAACTTTGCTAAAACCATCTTTAATCGCACTATCTACGAAGTGATTCCATGCCGTTCTACCATATCCTTTACTCTGGTGCTCAGATGTTATTGAAAATGCTGCAACTCTAACAATCTCATTCATGAAAGGGGTAGCCCACAGTAAACCTTTCAGACAATTTGGATCGGTGATATCAGTTCCCTCAAGTAGTAATAAATTCCCTCCCCATTTTGGAATTGGAAGGGTTGAAATTGAATCCTGCGAATATTGCTCACCATTTTCGCGCAAAAACAATTGTAATACTTCTTGTGTCCACACTGGGCTCAAGTTTTTTGGTTCCGGACCTAACATCCATTGGATGTCATCCTCCAATCATCTCACTCCTTATGGACATTTTTTGAGCGGCCTCTGGACCCTCTGTGCGCAGATAAATCATTAGCATTGTTCTTTTTCTTAGAGCGAGAATATTTGTTCTTAGGCGAACCTTCGTCCTTTGGCTCTTCCTTGGAGAAGAGGCCACCATTATTCAATAGAATGTTTAATTCAGCGATTGATAAACCCTCTCCAGATTCCATTTTTGATTTCACTTCAGCATATGATTTCTTATTACTTTCGCTATTATTTGAGTAATTTGAATTCTTGGATTTAGATTTGCGAGATTGTTGAGATTTAACATCCTCACAATACTTTAACCATGACTTCAATCGCCCAAGTTCTCTCTTTATTCTTATTTTTTCCACATTTAATTCATTTAGGTAAAGAATAATGTGGCTAGTGAGATTGGTAAATGTTTCAGATGTATTGGCCTTTGAGATTGCGCTTTTTAGGGCTTTTACAGATTGCCCCTTGGTTCCAATCTCCAATGTAGATTGCATCTCATTATGCTTTTTGATGAGTCCGATAAATTCGGCATGTAACTTATCGGCCTCGCGAGCTTTTGGAAGCATTTGTTGCAATTCAAAGAACAATGCAAAATCACTTTCTTCGGCGAGGATTGAAGGCACTCTAAAAATATCAACTTCTCCAATTAAACGCTGATAAACTCTACTTATTTCCGCTTCAATACTGTAGGTTGGTATCAATATCTTTTGATGTATTTCATTGCGACGTTTTTTCAATTGAGGAATTTTTTGGGCTTTCTTTCTTTCATCGATACAAACTGTAATTTTATTTTCAATTTGCTCAAGTTGAATTGTATAATTAGTGATTGTTGTTGTAATCTCTGCCTTAGCCTTGCCCCTGAGGTCATGGAAAATATCTAATTTCTTGTCAGAAATATGTTTGTCCGGATTTCTTAGTGCGCACAATTCTTTCCATGAATGTCCCTCGCAGATGCCGAACCACATACGAAGGATTTCCTCTTTAATATCCATGATACCTTCAGCGCGAAGTACAGTGCTTAGATCTCTTTTCAAGTCAAATGGGTCTTCAATTGTCAAACTGTGTTTACCAACTCTCATCGAGTCACCGTTGGTAATAATATCAATGGCGGTTGGGTCTTGTTCTAACCAACCCTTTTCTTCACGGGATAGCGCATCACCATTTCTAATAGAGCAGATATCAGATTCCCAGTTCCAATTAGCAAAGGTTTCAAAAAAGTTGGCAACGATTTCTCCGAGACTTTGTTGATTTAATTTCTTTAGTAAACTCTTTGGATTTGGATGGATTGTAACATCATAGTCAACACCTTCTACATGCAGAACATTCCTTTTTTTACCCGCTTGGACATTTGCCACCAGTGGTGGAGATATCATTTGCATGGATTGAATTCCCAATATTGACCATGAATATGAGGATAATGTCCCAGAAGGTGCATCACTCACATCCCTGCACATGGCCCAATATTTTATCGCCAATATCACCTGGGAGACTCTAGAGTCCTGCATTGAATATGTTTTGAGTAATTGCGTATTATGTAATGCGAGTGTGTTGTTAACTGAAATATCAAGCGGTATGCCTGTTTTTGCATCTCTACATTTGACAATAGGTACCTTCGCGTGAGAGATTACTACCACGTCAACATAACCATGCGTTCTAAGAGTCCTTCCAATTCTACTGAAAACCCTACTAGGCACTTTCCCTGGTATCTCCAAGCATAAATCTAGGTCGCCTTGAGCCAATGATAGTCCTGTTACAGATGAACCGAATTTGTTCAATTTGCTCCCTGGAAATTGATATTCTAAGATTTGTTTCAGAAAACCAAACAACTGTTCCCTACCTTTGTCCCATTTATTATTTTCAAATTGCTTATGGAGCATCTCATTTACATCATCATTTAGTTCGGCGAGCGCATTTTGTGGAATTTCTGCAGCAGTTGGTAATTCTATTTGGCCAGTTAAAGAATTGTGTAAATTTGGCCAGCGTTTTTGCTGCTCTTCCGTGAATTGAGTTATTGGACATATCTCATCCATATCAAACAACCTCTTTGCGATCCGATTGTGGCGATTTATCCCTATTTATCTTTGATAATGCGGGTGTTGAATATTCACCTTCACGAACTCTTTTAGCATTAACTAGCAGCCTATCGAAGCCTTTATCAATTAATTGTTGCCAATGTTCAATACCCCTTTCACTGGAATCAAGGGATTGGGTAAGCAATGCAGTTCGTGAATCTGCTCTTCTTCTCATCGTTTCATTTTCAAGGTAAGTATTATTGAAATATTCTTTATCATTGTGTAATGGCAATAATTCAGCGTGGAATATTTTCGATTGAGAAATAGCGCCCAATATCTCCTCATGCTGTGATTTTATTGATTTCGCTTCGTCATCAGAATTATCTTTACTACATATGTTGCTAAATTGTTCTAGTGCTAGATCATTCATTTGCTCTAAAATGACCGTTTGTTGATCGTGATTTTCATTGGATTCCTTATAATACTGCATTAGTGTATCAAATCCAATCTGTTTATGTTCTGTATCAGCAACTTGGAAATCACTTTCTAATTTGGAAAATATTTGATTTGCTTTATTTTGAGACAGAAGGCATTTATCAGTTATTTGATTTATTTGTTTATCAAAATCATCGCGCTTTTCTTTGGCGATTCGAGTCAATGGAACGGCGACTTCTAACTCTTCTTGCCGAGCATCTAACTGCTCTGGAATAACCTCTGCTAGTCTCTCTCGCCGATGTAAAATGGCCCGAGCCAACAAATCGGGAGTGATTTTTAGCAACTCGTCGGGTGTCATACATTCTTGGGCGACCTTTCAACATAGAATAAACATAGCCCTCAGCCATCTTTTGGCGTGAAGGTGAAGAACCCCATACGCATAGGTGGTGATATGGGGGAGCGCATGACATCACCAATCATAGTAACAAACTTAGTTTGTGCTCTTCTAATTGCAGTTATATTAGCACCATTAGCTTCTGCATCTGGTGGCGGAGCAGTAATTGAAGTAAGTAGTATTTTACTTGGTGAGATGGAGACGTTTGAAGGTAGCGATTTAGAAGTCCCATTTACCATTGTTGAGCAGAGCGGATTAGATGCCGATATTGAAGTCAATGTAGTGATTTCTACACTAGAAGGTACTGAACTTCACAACCAGTCAACAAATTACACCGTATTGGCATTCGGCAACACCTCTGTCAATTACACATTCTCTAATATGCCATATGGATATTCAAATCTTATTGTCACCATGGTGGGAGATCTTGGTGTCGAAGATTCAAACAATGTCATTGGATTCAATAGAACAATTCAACGGCTTCGCCCAGCGCAATTATCTATTGCGGGAATCGAATTAATTCCAGTCGATGTGGCCGGTAATCCGACTGGTAATGCCAGTCTCAGGGATGGCGATTATCTAATTATTAGTGCATCCATCGAGAATCTTGGAGATTTACAGTGGTCAAGCAATGTTAGTGTTGATATTAACGGTCAAGGGATTCTTGAATCACATCTGTCAAATCACATATTTGGGGCTGCCACTACAACGAGTGCCCAATTTTACTCCTCTTCTCAATTTGATGAAACTAATTCTAATATCACTTCTCATTATGCAGTCAATGTCT
>Ga0307995_1002031_pt1 | contig 12103 bp, 10 predicted proteins | sample EllFjometagen262_FD_203132 | JGI IMG/M metagenome (GOLD analysis project Ga0307995, IMG submission 203132) | Marine microbial communities from Ellis Fjord, Antarctic Ocean - #262 | ecosystem: Environmental > Aquatic > Marine > Unclassified | place: Southern Ocean | collected 2014-11-02
TATTCGACCTTTTAATTCAAGTAGATTTCATTTTCATTTTCGATGGTCTTGGGATTATGCAGGTGGATTAATGACAGATTGGGGTGTACATCTTTTAGATTATACTTTTTTAGGAATGAAAAGTTCTCTTCCAAAATCAATTGTAGGTGTTGGAGGTAAATTTGCTTATCCAAATCTTGCAGAAGAAACCCCCGACACATTAACTACTCTTTATGAGTTTGATGATTTTAATTTGGTTTGGGATTCTGCCATGGGAATTGATAATGGCTCCCATGGTCGGGATCACGGGATTGCCTTTATTGGTAATAATGCGACACTAATTTTAAATCGGGGAGGATGGGAAGTTATCGAAGAAAGACAAAGTAAAAATAAAGTTACTAAGCCACTTGTTAAGCCCTCAGATAATGGCTTGGATAATCATACTTATAATTTAATTGAATCTATTCGTTCAAATGATCCTTCGTTGGTGAATTGCTCTATTCAGGAAGGTGCTCATGTAGCTAAAGTGGCGCAAATGGGAAATATTTCTTATAGATCAGGTGAAAAGCTTTTTTGGGATTCTAATAAAGGGAAGTTTACTAATGAAAGTATTAATAGAAGCTATTTTACAAACGCATATCATAACGGATATAATTTACCTGATTTTAAAAAATAAAAGATTTATGAGAAAACTAATTACTTGTGTTTTATTTAGCCAACTCCTGTTGGCTCAGAATCAAAAACCTGAAGAAACTGAGCTTTGGAATCCTGAACCAAAAAAAGTAACTCCTGGTGTTTTAAATGCACCCCCAAGTGATGCTGTTGTATTGTTTGACGGTACTGATTTTTCAAAATGGAGACAGGAAAAAACTAAAGGAAAAGTAATTTGGACGCTTAATTATGACAAATCAATGACTGTAAAACCTAAAGCGGGGAGTATTGAAACGATTAATGAACACGGCTCTATTCAGTTGCATATAGAATGGAAGTCACCCAAAGTTATTAAGGGAGAAGGACAGGGTCGAGGTAACAGTGGAATTATTTTTCAAAGACGTTATGAAGTTCAAGTATTGGATGGTTTTAATAATAGAACTTATTCTAACGGTCAAGCTAGTTCAATTTACAAACAACATATTCCGCTAGTTAATGCAACGCTCCCTCCGGGAGAATGGCAGATTTACGATATTGTCTTTGTTGAACCCAAGTTTGATAGTAAAGGAGAAAAAACAGAATCAGGAAGTTTTACAGTTTTTCATAATAATGTTTTAGTCCAAAACCATGTTGAGATTTTAGGGACAACAGAATATATTGGGTCTCCTAAAAATAATAGAGATGAAATGCCTGGATATAATAATAAAATTTCTAAGCAGCGCTCACTGTTGTTACAAGATCACGGTGATTTAGTTAGCTATAGAAATATATGGATACGTAAGTTGTAAGTTTTATTTAAAGCGAGGCTTTTTCTTTTTAAAATTTTTCTTTGGAGAAGAAAAAGTCCTTCCTTTTTTTGTTAACTCTACACTTACTTTTCTTTCATCTAACATAAAATTATCAAAAGATTTAAGAACCAAATCTCGGTGTTTATTGTGTGTGGAGAAGAAAGAAAAGTTTTTCATTACTTCTACTTGAAAAACATCATCTTGTCCTAGCTTTAAAAATGAACGTAAGAAGTCTTTTAGAGTAGTCCATTCGTATTTATCTCGAGCTCCTACATTGATGAAAAAGCGGTCTTTGTCTTTGGGGGCATTAATTTTTCGATCCGAACGGTCTTCTGAAGAACTTTCTCGACTAAATTCTACAATCTTGGGATTAAGGTCAAAGGATTTAAATTCTTTCGAAAGAATTAATTCAATTAAATTTTCTTTTGAAATATCTTCAAGAGATTTATTTACATTAGGTAAATAAGAATGCAAATCACTTTTGACAGGTGTGTTTTTGATTTGTTCTACCCAATGGTCGATTTTAGATGTAAAAACTTCTTCTGGTGAGGGCATCTGAAGTTCTGTTAATGTTGTTTGAAGTTTGTTTTCAATTAATTTTATTTTTCTTCGATCAGATTTTGTTACAAAAATAATAGAAGTACCTAATTTTCCTGCACGTCCAGTTCTTCCACTTCGATGTGTGTAAATTTCGATTTCATCAGGAAGTTGGTAGTTTACAATATGTGTTATATCATCAACATCAATTCCTCGTGCAGCCACATCTGTGGCAATAAGCAGTTGGATTTTTTTCTTTCTAAAAGACTGCATTACTGAATCTCGTTGATTTTGACTTAAATCACCATGAATTGCAGCTGCTTTATATCCGTCCTGAATTAACTTTTCAGCCACTTTTTGTGTTTCAATTTTAGTGCGACAAAAGACACATCCAAAAATCTCAGGATTCATGCTTATTACAGCTCTTAATGCGTTATAACGTTCTCTTGCACCAACAATAAAATACTGGTGGTCAATGTTTTTTGCACTTGAATTTTTTATCCCTACAGTAACCTCAATGGGATTATGCATGAACTTTTTTGCAATTTTACTTACATCAGGGGGCATTGTTGCAGAAAAAAGCCATGAACTTTTATCAGCAGGAGTATGAGTTAAAATTGATTTAATGTCTTCATAAAACCCCATGTTTAACATTTCATCCGCTTCATCAAGAACACAATACTCAATGGTGCTAATGTCAACTAGTTTTCTACGGATCATATCTTTTAAACGTCCAGGGGTGGCTACAACAATTTGAGCACCTCTTCTAATTTTATTGGCTTGATCAGTAATGTTAGCCCCTCCATATATAGCAACGATATTTACATTTTTAATTCCTTGCCCATAGATCCCCATTTCATTTGTGATTTGAAGACATAATTCACGAGTTGGAGAGAGAATAAGTCCTTGCGTAGTCCGTTTATTTGGATCAATCCTCTGGAGCATTGGGAACCCAAAAGCGGCTGTTTTCCCTGTTCCTGTTTGAGCAAGCGCCACAAGGTCTGTCTTTTTTTCTAGTAATATGGGAATTACTTTATCTTGAACCTCTGTTGGAGATTCAAATCCTAGCTTTTCAACGGCTTTTAGAAGTAGCTCGTTCAATCCTAGGGATTTAAAAGTTGTCATAATAAATATTCTGACGGCAAAAGTAATCTAAATTAAGCGTTCAACATCTCTTTTTGTGCTTATTTTGAATTAAACTATTATTAAAAAACCCCTGTCTTGATCAAGAGAGGGGGGTTAATTAGTTAAAAAAAAATTATATTGTAAATCCTTTTCTGTACTCTCGAGTAACAAATTGATTAGCATCTTCCATATTTGTGATTTTCATATTCTCTCCATCCCATAAAAGTTTTTTGCGTGCATAATAATCCATTTTCCCATTCGATTTTTCTTCACGGAGCATAAAACTTCTAATAGCTAGATTTCCCATCAATACTGTTTCTGTCATTGGACCAGCGTAATCAAAGGATGAGGTTAAACTCAAATGTTCTTTACTTTGGAATCCTGCCTTACAAGCATCTACCCATTTACGTTGGTGACCGTATTCTGGCTCAATCATTTCTTCTACTTCAGGACCAAAATTAGTAGACCCATCATAAAGATATAACTTAGGCATAAGTGGAGAACTATCGTTAATGTTGGTAGAAATTATACCTTTTTCTCCAATCATCAATACACCATTTGCACTATCGGTTCCTCCTATATCACTATTTGGAGGGATAATTTCAGGATGAGGAGGTCTAATTCCACCATCACTCCATGACATTTGAATTGGAGATTTACTTTTTTCAGTAGCTTCAAAATTAATCGTAATTAATGAAGAAGGGGGACAACCTTCTGGAAGGTAGTCTGGATTCCACATCTTAGTATAAACACTTCCTACACTACATTCAGCGGCGGTTGGGTATTTTAAACCAAGTGTTCTAAAAGGAATATCGATTAAGTGACATCCAACATCACCTAGCGCACCTGTTCCATAATCCCACCATCCTCTCCAGCTAAATGGATGCATGTTAGGTGTGTAAGGCTTTTCTTTTGCAGGGCCTAACCATAAATCCCAATTTAGTGCATCAGGTTTCATGCTAGGATTTGGACTTGGCATTGTAACCCCTTGAGGCCACACAGGGCGGTTAGTCCAAATTTTCACATCAGAAATTGCTCCCACGGCATCGGTATCTATCCAGTTTTGAACCATATTTAATAATGGGTTTGAGCCTCCTTGGTTACCCATCTGAGTAACAACTTTCTGCTCACGTGCCATTTCAGTTAAAAGTCGTGCTTCTCTAATATTGTGGGTCATTGGCTTTTGAACATATACATGCTTACCGCGCATCATCGCGAAAGCTGCAGCAGGTCCATGAACATGATCTGGTGTAGATATGGTAACTGCATCAATATCTTTTTCTTTATCTAGCATCTCTCTGTAATCAGCATATTGCTTTGCTTTCGGAAATTTCTTTACAGTTCGAGATGCGCTTCCAGAAAAATCAACATCACACAGAGCAACTACACGTTCTCTTCCTTGAACTGAAGCATTACTAATATCACTAGCTCCTTTTCCGCCAGAACCAATAGCAGCTAAATTAAGTTGATCACTAGGAGCAATATATCCTGGGCCTCCCAATACATTTCTTGGAACGATCATTATCGATGAAGCGATCACACTTTTTTTGATAAAATTTCTTCTCGAATCCTGTTTATTTTTTTTCATTTTTATAGCTGATTTTCTTTAATTTTTTAATGTAACTTTTAAATATAATTATTTTTTTATACATGAGGTTTAAAGTGCTTGTTAAACTAACATTAGACCTATCAAGACAATTATTTTTGAATTAAACTATTTAAATTTCAGTATATTTTTAGACTTTTTTTAAAGTGCAATATTGAGATGTTAAATTTAAATTTATTAAATAGATGATTAATAGATTTTTAGCAAAAAACAATCCAATTAGAGAGATGTTTATTTTATCTCAATAAATGGTATATTTGGTTAAATAACATTGATTTTCATGAAAACAAAACTTTACTTTTCATTAGTTGCATTCTTTTTTTTAGCTGTGATATATGCACAAGAAAAAAAAGAAACTCCTCTCAAAGCACAAGTTTTTAAAAGTGTTCAATCTCTTAAGATTGGATCTCAAAATTTAAAGTTTCAAACCCAGGCTGGGACAATGGAGCTTAGAGATGAAAAAAATAAACCAATTGCATTACATGGGTTTACGTCTTATTTTAAAGAAGGAGGATCTAAAGATCGTCCGATTATTTTTTCATTTAATGGAGGCCCAGGATCATCTTCATATTGGTTACATATGGGAATTATGGGTCCCAAACGAATTGTGGTAAATGATCCTTTTTATACAAAAGCAGCTCCATATAAACTTGAGGACAATCCATATTCTATTTTAGATTATGCTGATGTTGTTATGATGGACCCAATTGGAACTGGGTTAAGTGAATTAATTGGTGATAGTGAGGGTAAGGACTTTTGGGGAGTAGATCAGGATATCCGTTCCACAAGCTTATTCATAATGCAATTTCTTAAAAAACATGATCGATTACAATCTCCTAAATATTTATTGGGAGAAAGTTATGGTACTTTTAGGAATGCTGGGGTTATGAATTATTTATTAGACAGAGGGTATGCACTAAATGGAGTGATAATGGTTTCTGCTGTGTTTGACTTACGTACTTTAACTTTTCCTCCAAATGATGATTTACCTTATGTAGCTCACTTTCCAACTTATGCTGCAACGGCACATTATCACAAACAATTAGATGAAGGAATGCAATCCAAATCCATTGAGACTTTTTTGATAGAAGTTAGAAATTTTACAGAAAACATATATACACCTGCGTTATTTAAAGGAACTAGAATTTCTGAAGCTGAAAAAAGACAAGTCGCGATAAAATTAACAGAATTTGCAGGCTGTTCAATAGAATATTGGATGCGAGCAAATCTAAAAGTTAAAGCAAATGAATATTTTAACGAGCTACTCCGAAATGAAAATAAAACAGTAGGCCGATTAGACTCTAGATATACTGGAATTAATGAGAATAAAAAAAATCAGTATTCTATTACTGACCCACAGAGTGATGCGATTTCGCCTGCTTACACGGTAGGGTTTTTGGACTATTTGCATCGAAATTTAGGGGTCTCTAAAGATTTAAATTACAAAACTACCGCAGGTGTAGATGAGAAGTTTAAATGGGATTGGAGTCATAAAGGAAATCAGGGATGGGGCACACAGATTGCGATTAACACTTCAATAGATATGGCAAGTGCAATGAGTAAAGATCCAAATTTGAAAGTTTTAATCATGAATGGCTACTATGATTTAGCTACTGTTTTTTATGGGGTTGAACACACAATAGACCATATGAATTTAGCTCCTGAAATTCAAGGCAATATTATAATGACCTATTATAAAGCAGGACATATGATGTATATTCATAAGCCTTCTATGAAGAAATTTAAAACAGATTTGGTCGATTTCATCAAAATCACACTTGTTAAATAGTTTTAAAAAGAAAAATTATATTCAAAAAAATGAGACTAGCCTTCACCTTTTTTTTTCTTTCATTATTAGTTTATTCACAACGTGGAAAAACGGGGGATCAAACTTTTTCAAATCTTTTCCCTAAAGATGTATTGAATGAAGTTTCCAATTCTTCTTTAAAGATTATTAACGAAGTAGATCATGATATCATAGTTCTAGTTAGGGATCAAAACAAAAAATACATCCGTCATGTTTATATTCAAAATAATGGGCATTTCACCTTTAAAGAGTTACCAATTACTCGTCTCTATGTTCAGTTTAAATCGAAAGATTTTTATTTTGAGGACAAAGAGCGAACTGTTATCAACTTTGGTATAAAGCACATCTTCAGCTTTTTTTTCGATGCTTCACAAACAGAAAATTATTTTAAAATTTCTAAAGAGGAATTTTTTAAGCCTTAGACATTAATTTAAAATCGATATAATTTTTAGAATAATATTATTTTTTCAAAGAAGCTTTAGAAAAATAATTTTCCGGAATTTTAGCGTTAAAATCAATTTCTAAAATAATAAAATCAGTTCCTTTTCCATCTTTGAGCATATCTTTGTAATTCATTTTTGTAGGATACCATCTTCCGTCAATTCTTTTTATATCTCTAAATAAAGTTGTCTTAAGTAAAGTTCCGCTTTTTGCATATAAATTTTCTTTTAAAGGAATATATCTAGACTTGTCAATCCACAAAATTCTTTTATGATAGGCTAGATTATTAACATTAGCAGTTAGTTCCATTACCCATACAGAAGTTTCTTCGTAGTTTTCTTCACCTATTATTTGAACGTCATATATTTCTGAAAGTTTGCGTTCTTCCATCATATCTTCATAGGATAGATCTGATCCCATAACGGATTGTCTCAATAAATGACCAGACAGTTGAATAGTTCTATCAGTTGCAGGAGAATAAATCCATAATCGGTCATTTAATTTTAACATTTTGGTCCCTTTTTCTCGTTCTGGAGACAAATATTCTGTAAAATTATTTTTTTGTCCTTTTGAGTATCCCTTTGATCTTATTGTTCTATTTTTTCTTTTACCATAAACAATCATTTCTGAAGTGACAATTTGAGTTTCAAAAAACATATTTTTATCAATTTCTTTTATTATTGAAATAGCTTTTTTGCTATTTTGTTGAGCAAATATGTTTGAAGAAAAGCATCCGCAAAATAATATTATAATAATTATATTTTTCATTTTCATTTTTTTAATTAAACTTCTAATTCTTTAAATAATCTAGCGGTCTCTCTTTTAAAAATTCCTCGTCCAGCTAAAGCTGCTCCAAGAAGCATTGAAAATAATCCTGGTATAAATCCAATAAAATATAAATCATTAGTAATATGAGCCCTCATAATAGATGGCATAATTATAGAGGCATTTTCAACATCTTTAGAGATATCAATACCTACTTCTTGAAGATAATAACACATTAAAATCCCTAAAATTGTTCCAAAGATTGACCCTATAACTCCTATAATAGATGCCTCTAATAACATTAGACTGAATACATTTCTTTTTGATTCTCCAAGGGCTAATCTAATTCCAAATTCATTATACCTTCTGAGCCCTCCAATAAGTCCTGTATTCCATAATACTAAAGACATTGACAATATGAAAACAAAGATAAAAGCTCCAAGAAAAGATTCAGCAATATCTAGGGTTGATCCTAAATCATTTTGCTCTTTTAGTGTTACCATTATTGGAGCATATTGATCATTACTTTTGATATATTTCGAGTTGAATTTTTTTGCAATTTCAGAGGCCCTTTCATCGTTGTATATGTTATTTTTAAAATAACCTAAAAGCTCTCCCGTACCATCATTCATATCGAGCATTTGTTGTGTCTCTTTAATATCAATAATAAATGTACTTCTGTCCATCATGGGTGATCCAAAACGGACAGTTCCAGTCATTTTAAAACTATGAAAAACCATACTTCCTTCCATAGTAGATCCAAAATAAGTGATTTCATCTCCTGGCTTTACCTTTAATTTTTTTGCATAATCATCGCTTAGTAATATTTCACCTTTATTTTTTGGAAGATTTCCTGTTTGTAGTGATTTAGTCAATTGTAATCGCTCTATTTCTCTTGAATCAATATCATTTAATGCAAGTGCAAGTCCAATTCCGGGACCTTGTGTTTTAGTATTACCATTATCATCTGGTACATCAATTATTCCTCCAAATTTTATTCTTGGCGTCCAAATTAAGTCTGGAAATTCGTGTTTTAGAGAGTCTGTCAAATTTTTTAAATTTAATAGTGCTAAATCATTTGGTAATTGATCTTTATTATCAGCATAAGGCTTGGTCATTATTTTTACATGACCTGTATCTAATTTTGCATTTTGACTCACTATGTCTGAAATAATTCCATTCAAAAAACCAGACATAATAACAGTTATCATTACTCCAACAGTAATTACTAAAATTGGAATCAAGCTTTTACTTGAATCTCGAACAATCCCTTTAAAAATAAATTTTATCATTGTTGTTTTCCTTTAAGTGCTAAAACGGGATTAAGTTTAGCTATTTTTCTAGATGGAATAAAGCTAACTATAGTGGCACTTATAATTACAACTAGAATAGTTCCAAAAACCAATTTAAAACCATAAATTGGAAAAATGACTGGTGCTAGTGCGAGCCCCATTTTCTGGTCTGCAGGTGGAACGGCAAAACCCACTTCTGCTAAATAATAGAATAAAGGAATGCCATATATGCTTCCTACCATAAGGGCAAGAATGCTATACATACTTCCCTCAATTGTAAATAATCTTACCACCCTACTTCTTGTCATGCCCAGTGCTATATATGTTCCTATTTCTTTTTGCCTTCGAAAAATAGATAAAATTTGAGTGTCAAAAATTGCCAGTAATGCTATTGCCATTAGTAATATATATACAATCGATTGGCCTGCTTTTTTTTGAGCTACCAAATCTTTTATGATTTTCAATAATTGATCTTGACTTTCAAATCGCCAAAATGGAATATCTCCTGATCCGTATTGAGTATCTAAAACGAAATAAGAGGCTTCTTTTTTTAAGCCAGTCATCGCCCATAGTTTTTCTATATCAATCCAGATTTGACCAGTATCAATATTGGGTACATTTGAATCAAAAATTTCAATAATTGAAATTGTATTTGCATCGTAGGTTCCATTTTTATCTCTCCATCGAATTTGAAGTTTATCTCCTATATTAAGCTTTGCAGATTCCGCTAATCTTTTTCCAATAATTACAGGAAATTCTTCTTTACTATTAATGACTTTACTAATCGGAAGTTTTAATATCTGCTGCTTAGAGTCAATACCTTTTAAAATAATACCCATCATTCTTCCCTGAGGATAAATAGAAGCTTGGTGAACAAGAATTGGTATTAAGCCTTTTTTGTTTTCTGGGATGGGACCATGGCCTTCAAGAATGGTGTATGGATCCAACGGATCATATTTTTTATTTATTAAATGTCCCTCGCCAAATTCCCATGCAACACTATCCGACTGGGCTTGTTGATCCCAACCATCCATAATGGAATTTAATAAAATAATAATTACAAAGGAAAATGACAGAACTAAAATATTAAGAAAGGTTCGCAATCTAGCTCCCAAAAGATTCTTAAAAGCAAGTTTCAATTCTAGTTTCATAGTCTATATTTTGTTTGCTTGGTGTCTTTTTCTAATTCTCCATCTCTTAAATGAATTGTACGTTCTAAATAACCCATTACTTTTTCATCGTGAGTTGAAAAAAGAAAGGTTGTTTCAAGTTCATCATTTAGTTTTTTCATTGTTTTTAGAATACCGTGTGCATTTTCAGAATCCAAATTAGCAGTAGGTTCATCGGCTAACAAAATTTTAGGTTTTTTAACCATAGCTCTTGCAATGGCTACACGTTGGCTTTCTCCTCCAGAAAGTTTATCAGGTCTTTTATTAGCGTGATCAGCTAGCCCAACCCATTCTAAGGCATCAAAAACAGCTTTTTTCCTTTCATTAAAAGTGTTTTTTTGAAGCAACAGTGCAAACTCAACATTTTCAAAAACTGTATAAACTGGAAGTAAATTGAATACTTGGAAAATAAATCCAATATTATAATTTCTAAGTTTTGCAGCATCTTTATGGCTAAGCTTTGCAATATTTTGATTTAATACAAATGCATTTCCTTCTGAAGGAGAGTCTAAGGATCCGATAATATTCAGAAGTGTTGTTTTTCCTGAGCCACTTGGCCCAACAATACCAGCGAATTCACCCTTATTTATGGAGAGTGAAATGTTTTTTAAAGCCATAAAATATCTACCTCCAATGGGATAGCTTTTACTGACTTTTTCAATGGATATAATTTTTTTTTCTTTCATAATTAATGATTATATACGAGTAATAGTTGAATTCCAGGCCCAGACAAGCTAGTTGTGATTTCATTTTCCTGAATTCCCTGAGTTTCATCAGGATTGTAGTATGCGATGAGGTATCCTGAAAAGTATTTAAATTGATGTTGGTAGTTTATAAGTAAGGTCTGTTTTTCATTTTCCCACTGATGATAAAGTAATCCATTTATTGAACTGAAGAATGTTAATGGATAACTGACACTCATTGCAGATATATTTTGTTTAATTGAGGCATCATAGTTTTTGTTAATACTTGAAGAGATTAGGTGTTCTGCTGAAACATTAAGTCCATTTCCCAGACCAAATGTGTAATCTATTCCTAGATTAAATAAAAATTGATTAGTAAAAAGACCAATGTCTTTTTGTCTATTAATAAATGTTGATTCTGTCCAGAGTCCAATACCTAAGTCCCATTTTGAGTCCCATCCAATTCTATGTTCAGGATTTTCTTGAAAAGGATTAATACCCAGGATAGAGGCAGACCCTACTTTTCTGTAATGGTAGGAAATCGCAATTTCTCCTTTTGGAACCAGAGCTTGATATCTCCCTCCAATTTCAGGAGATTTATTTAAAGTAGGGAGTAAATCTAAACCACGTGATTTTTCATTTCCATAAAGGCTCCAAAACCAAAATTTGGCATTGTTTTTAAAATAGTGACGAATCAACAATCCATAAACTCCATTGGTCAAGCTTAAAGGGTCTCTAGGGTCAATTTGATTAAACCATTGAAGGGGACGTAATAACTGTGCAGCACCAAAGTCAATTTTTTGTAAGCCTATTCGGAATTCCCATTTTTTATTAATATATCGAGCCCACATTCGATATGGGTTTAGTTTAACTTTAGCTTTTGAAGACACTTCTGATGTAATGTATTTTGAAACATTAAAATTTCCAGCAATATCAAAAGTGAAAGATCTAAGACTATCAAATTTTTTACGATAAGTAATTTCTGGCAAGTATCTAAGGCCTACATATTTAGATGTTTCTTTTTCTAAGCCAACGTTGGATTGAGCTAAAACTTTACCATCTATTTCGAATGTCTGTTGTGCGTTTAAATTAAGTAAGAAAACGTTAAAAAATATAACAACAAAAACTCTCTTCATTTTTTTTTCATCATTGGGCGAAATTCCATAAAAGAAAAAGGTGCTTAGATCCATCAGCATGCTTTTTTCATCAATTAATTTAATAAAAATATCACTTTTATTATAATAAAAGATCATTTATAAA
>Ga0307995_1002034_pt1 | contig 12080 bp, 10 predicted proteins | sample EllFjometagen262_FD_203132 | JGI IMG/M metagenome (GOLD analysis project Ga0307995, IMG submission 203132) | Marine microbial communities from Ellis Fjord, Antarctic Ocean - #262 | ecosystem: Environmental > Aquatic > Marine > Unclassified | place: Southern Ocean | collected 2014-11-02
AGTGGAGACGCCGAGAATCGAACTCGGGTCCAAACAAGCAGCCAAGAAGCTTTCTACATATATAGTTCTTTCTTAATTTTCGATTAAAAGCTGATTAAGAACAATCCACTTTAAACTTAACTTCTTTAGTTTCAAAAACCCGTCAAAGTACCAGGTTTCCTATATTTACTTTTACGATATCCAAAAGTGAAACGCCGTAAATCAAGGCTGTTCGTGGACATAAAGCTTGCACACCTAGTGTGCCGAGGCCAATCCTACTATAATTCGGATTATGCAGCTAAAGCGTAGTTATCTTCGCCGTTTAAAAAGTTGAAATTAGGTTTTACGAGTGTTATTTCATAACTCGATATGCTTACAAATTCACTGTCCTTGCTGTCAAAACCAGTCGTCCCCAAAATGTCAAAGAAGTATTTTTTTTAAATTAAAATACCGAGTACAAAAGTATAAAAAATACAGTTGTTTATCGTTATAAAATCTAATATCTTCGAGCAAATATTATTCTATTTAAACAGCACCATTTTTAGGATTAAAAAAAGAGAAGATTATGAAGTTTGGCATTATAAAAGAACGTAAAAACCCACCAGATAGGAGAGTTGTTTTTTCACCTGGAAAATTAAAAGAATTTAAACAGCAATTTGTAGAAGCACAAATTCTTGTAGAAAGTTCAGGTATTCGCGTTTTTACGGACAAGCAATATGTAGATGCAGGATTAGAGATTTCAGAAAAAATGGTAAGTTGTGACGTTTTATTTGGGGTAAAAGAAGTACCTGTAGAAGCTTTAATCCCTAATAAAAAATATTTTTTCTTTAGCCATACTATTAAAAAACAACCTTATAATAGAGATTTGTTAAATGCAATCTTAGAGAAAAATATAGTGTTGTATGATCATGAAACTATTATTAAAGAAAATGGTGCCCGCTTAATAGGTTTTGGCCGTTACGCAGGTATTGTGGGTGCTTATAATGGTTTTAGAGCAATAGGTTTAAAAACGGCTGAGTTTAGTTTGCAAAAAGCAGAAAACTTAGACAGTCAGCAAGAATTAATTACAGCATTAAATAATATAAAGTTACCCAATTTAAAAATATTATTAACTGGAAATGGCAAAGTAGCGTTTGGTGCAAAAGAGATGTTAGACGCCATGCATATCAAACAAGTATCAGTGGCAGAATATCTTTCTAAAACTTTTACTGAACCAGTATATTGTTTGGCAGATGTCTTAGATTATAATAAATCTAAAGAAGGTGAGAATACTACTAATAGACATTTCTATGACTATCCAGAAGCATACGTTTCTAACTTTATGCGCTTTGCTAAGGTTACAGATTTTTTTATTGCTGGTCATTTTTTCGGAAATTGCGCACCCTATTTATTTACAAGAGAAGATGCTAAATCTGTAGATTTTAAAATTAAATTTGTTGCAGATATTTCTTGTGATGTAGATGGCCCTGTTGCTTCAACCCTAAGAGCATCTACTATTGCAGAGCCAATTTATGGGTATAATGCGCAAACAGAATCTGAAGTAGATTATAAACATAAAGATGCTATTGTAGTGATGGCTGTAGATAATTTACCTTGTGAACTGCCTAAAGATGCAAGTGAAGGCTTTGGAGAAATGTTTTTAGAAAATGTGATTCCTGCTTTCTTTAATGATGATAAAGATGGTGTTTTAGCGCGTGCTAAAATGACAGAAAATGGAAGGCTTACGGAACGTTTTTCGTACTTACAAGATTATATTGACGGAAAAGAATAATGATCGGAGATAGACAGTTTCTTATTGACTTAGCAAAAATGAAAATGCCTTTTGGCAAATACAAAGGTAGATTCTTGATTGACTTGCCAGAACATTATATTGTTTGGTATAAAACAAAGGGGTTTCCTGCAGGTAAGTTAGGGAAACAAATGGAGCTAGTGTATGAACTTCAATTAAACGGATTAGAAGATATTGTTAGAAGAATTCAACGAGATTTTACTTAAAAGAACTATCTCTCAACAACACCATACGCAGCATGCGCTATTGCTAAAATGGTAAACGAAGAATACCAATAGCTAGGAATTACAAAACAATAAATACTAAGTAGTAAAGATAAAGCACTTAAAATAAGAATGTTTTTACGAGCTTTGTTTTTAATGAGTAGTAAGAAAATTCCGTATATAAAAAGAAAGCTTGGTGCAATCAAATTTACCATACCTAATTTCATTAAGGTGATTAATAAAATAAAAAGCACTGCAATGCCTATTACATATTTTAAAAATGCCACTTTAGTTTTGCCATTCCACAATAAGAGATGAAAACTTTTTGAAGTTCTTTTTCCACTAAAAAAAAGTGCTAAAGAAGAAAAGAGAATAAAAACACCCGCAAGAGAAATAAAGATGATTTCAATAATTTGAGGGGATAGCATACCTAAGGTATGATCATCTACTAAAAAGTTAGTTAATACATAATTATAAGCATAGCTCAAAAGGAAAAAATAAACTCCAATAAGAATGCTGGTATTACCTTTTAAAGAAAAATTCACTTCAAAATTATCGTGTAAATGTTTATTATTCGCCATAAATTATTCAACTTAGGGTAAATATACAAAAAAGGAGTAGTATCAATTTTTAATATCACTGTAAATTATAGCAATATTTGATAGTATTTATTTTATAAGCACAAAAAAACCATTCAAATTTTACAATCTAAATGGTCTAAATAATAATTAATATATTTATAACTTATTAACAGTCTGTCTAATGGCAACTAAGTTAGTTAATAAACCTTCTAAGTTATCTAGATGCAACATATTTGCTCCATCAGATTTTGCGTTTTTAGGGTCAAAATGAGTTTCTATAAATAAGCCATCTACATTATTTACAATTCCAGCTCTTGCAATTGTTTCGATCATTTCAGGTCTACCACCGGTTACACCTGCAGTTTGATTTGGTTGTTGTAAAGAATGTGTTACGTCTAATATTGTAGGTGCAAATTCGCGCATTTCAGGAATCCCTCTAAAATCTACAATCATATCTTGGTAACCAAACATGGTTCCTCTATCGGTAATCCATGCTTTATTAGAACCCGCATCTTTTACTTTTTGCACCGCGTGTTTCATTGCATCAGGACTCATGAATTGTCCTTTTTTTAAGTTTACAACCTTACCTGTTTTTGCCGCAGCAACTACCAAGTCTGTTTGGCGAACTAAAAAAGCAGGAATCTGCAAAACATCTACATATTCTGCCGCTTTTATAGCGTCAGAAACTTCATGAATATCTGTTACTGTTGGTACGTTAAATGTTTCAGAAACTTTACGTAAAATCTTCAAAGCTTTTTCATCTCCAATTCCAGTAAAACTATCAATTCTACTTCTGTTTGCTTTTTTAAAACTTCCTTTAAAAATATAAGGTATTGCTAATTTGTCTGTTATTGTAATTACTTTTTCAGCAATTCTCAAAGCCATTTCTTCACTTTCTATAGCACAAGGACCAGCTAATAAAAAAAAGTTATTAGCATTGGTATGTTTTATATTCGGAATTTCAGATAAAATCATTTATAAAAGTTTTTTACAAAAATACATAAAAAAGAGATGTATTAAGACTGAATTAAAAAGCATGTTAAGAATCATTGAAAATTATTTTATTCTTGATTTAATTATCATATTTTTACTGATCAAAGAAGAATTAAGATGAAAAAAATAATAAATTTTTTAATAGTATTAATATTTTTTTTTAGTTGTGCAGTGCATACTAAAGGAGTTGATGATGCACTTGTAAAAGAGAATAGAGATGCTGTATCTGGATTAAAAAATAACACAAATAATATTGTGATAGATTCTAATATGGTTAGAAAACATTTATACACATTAGCCGCAGATAATATGGAGGGAAGGCAATCTGGAACTCCAGGAATTGAAAAAGCAGCCATATATATAGAAAATGAGTTTAAAAAAATAGGGTTGTCTACTTTTGGAGATTTAGAAAGCTATAGACAAACTTTTACTTTTAAAAATAGAAAGTCAAAGGAAGATATTATATCTAGTAATATTATTGGAGTTCTAGAAGGTAAAAGTAAAAAAGACGAATATGTAATTATTTCTGCACATTACGATCATTTAGGGATGAAGAAAAGTGGAGAAGAAGATCTTATTTATAATGGTGCAAATGACGACGCTTCTGGGGTAACAGGTGTATTGGCTTTGGCGGCATATTTTAAAAAAGTAGGTCATGAAAGAACGATTGTTTTTGCTGCTTTTACTGCAGAAGAAATGGGTTTAATAGGCTCTACTTATTTTGGGAAAGAAATTGATGCAGCTAAATTTGTGGCAGGTATTAATTTAGAGATGATTGGTAAAACGCCAAGTTTTGGACCTAATACAGCTTGGTTAACGGGTTTTGAGCGCTCAGATTTTGGGAAAATTATTCAGAAAAATTTAGAAGGTTCAGGATATCAATTATTCCCAGATCCTTATAAGAGTTTTAATTTATTTTTTAGATCAGATAACGCTTCTTTAGCTAGGTTGGGAGTACCTTCTCACACATTTTCTACAACACCAATAGATATAGATCCAGATTATCATCAAGTATCAGATGAGGCTGAAACGTTAAATATAACGGTAATTACACAAACCATACAGGCGGTGGCAATAGGAACAGAAAGTATTATAAACGGAGAAGATACACCAACGAGAGTAATACTTAAAGGGGACAAATAAAGGTGCTTAAAGACTCTTATCTTGTTAATTGTTTTTAAATAAGATGGATATCTTACTGCTAAACATACTTTCTATTGCAGAAAGCTTTTGTATTTTTACTTTTTAAATTTTTTATTAAATGAACATTCATTTTATTGCCATTGGCGGAAGCGCAATGCACAATCTTGCAATTGCTTTGCACCAAAAAGGATACCAAGTTTCCGGAAGTGACGACACCATTCACAATCCGTCTAAATCTAGATTAGAAAAATACGGTTTGCTACCAAACGATTTTGGTTGGTTTCCAGAGAAAATTTCATCAAATTTAGACGCTATTATCTTAGGGATGCATGCAAAAAAAGACAATTCAGAGTTGTTAAAAGCACAAGAACTAGGGTTGAAAATTTATTCGTATCCAGAGTTTTTATATGAGCAGTCTATAAATAAAACTCGTGTTGTAATTGGTGGTTCTCACGGAAAGACAACTATAACCTCTATGATTTTACATGTATTAAATTATCATGAAAAAGAAGTAGATTATATGGTGGGAGCCCAATTAGAAGGTTTTGAGACCATGGTGCATTTAACAGAGGAAAACGATTTTATTATTTTAGAGGGTGATGAGTATTTAAGTTCCCCAATAGATATGCGTCCTAAATTTCACTTATACAAACCAAATATTGCCTTGTTAAGCGGAATTGCATGGGATCATATTAATGTGTTTCCAACTTTCGAAAACTACACAGATCAGTTTAGAATTTTTACAGATTCAATGGTGCCTGGCGGAAGTATGGTATATAACGAAGAAGATGCCGTTGTAAAAGAAGTGGTAGAAGCATCTGTAAATCAGATTAAGAAATATGCGTATCAAACGCCAAATCATTTTATAGAAAACGGCGTTACCTATTTAGAAACTACTGAAGGAGATTTGCCTTTAGAAATTTTTGGAAAACACAATCTTCAAAATTTAGCAGGTGCAAAATGGATTTGCCAACACATGGGAATTGATGAAGATGATTTTTACGAAGCAATTGAAAGTTTTAGCGGTGCTAGTAAGCGTTTAGAAAAAATAGCAGAAAATAATACGACTGTAATTTTTAAAGATTTTGCGCACAGCCCTAGTAAAGTAGAAGCAACCACACAAGCAGTTAAAAACCAATACGCCAATAGAACTGTTTTAGCCTGTTTAGAATTACACACCTACTCTAGCTTAAATGCAGAATTTTTAGCAGAATACAAAGGGGCTTTAGACGCTGCAGATATAGCAGTAGTATTTTACTCACCTCATGCAGTAAAAATTAAGCAATTAGAAGAAGTTACAAAAACTCAAATTGCAGATGCATTTGAAAGAGATGATTTGATTATCTATACAAATCCACAAGAATTTAAAGACTTCCTGTTTCAACAAAATATAGAAAATACTGCTCTTTTATTAATGAGTTCTGGTAATTATGGTGGTTTAGATTTTGAGGAATTGAAAAAGATGGTTTAGGTTTTTAAACCCAATTGAATTAATTTTTCTTTTTGCCATTGTTTATCAGTAATCCTTTTTATTAACCATGTTCTAATTTCTTTATCGAATATAGATTTGTAAATAATAGATAATCTAATTTTTCCTTCTATTCCTTGGTTAATTGTTCTTCTAAAAGTAGGATTATTTAACTTTTTATTAAAAGTATTTAAGTGTTTTGTTACTTTTAAAGTGTCATTATATTCTAAAGACTTTGGTTTGTTAAAAACTTCAAAGCAAATTGCTAAAAAACAATTTAATGGGTGCTTTAGCTTGTTAAATTTATTAAAGGCTGTTTTAGTATTTGTTTTTTTAGAGAGTACAAAAACATCATATGCATTTCTAAGAAAAATATCCTTATACTTAAAATGATCATTGTTAATTTGATTTGCTAGAATTGATAATGCCAATTGACTTTCAAAACCCATTACATGTGCGTGGTTAATTTTCTGTACATCTTTTTCAATCAATACATAATTAAATTCGTCTCTATACTCTTCGATTAGGAGCTCTGTATGAATTTCTATTGCCGCAATTTTATTTAATTTTGTTAAACTAGGCAAGTGTCTAAAATTGTCAGGTACAACAGAATTTGAAGAATATTTATGGTCTCTTAATATTTCATCTGCTTTTTTAGCATCTCTTTTATTTAAAATTAAATCAATATCACCGAGCATTCTTTCTGCAATATCTTCATATAAACCCTCTAATAAGTTACCAGTACCTTTTATAAAAACTGGTATTATTTTATTTTCTAATAAAAGTTCATTAATTTCTTTTGCTTGTGCTATAATTTGAGTGTTTCTTTCACGATTTAAATCAGTAAAATATATCATATATTCTACCAAATCGGTTGGTAGATATTTTAAGAAATTTACCCGTTTTAGGTTACAATATAAAGCTGGAAACACATAATGACCTGTACTTAATTTTACAACAGCATCCCAATCTATATTATTGGTTTTTAGTTGCTTTTCAATTTCTTTTCGATTTTTTTCTTCCAAAGTAATTGTCAAACATTTTGCAATAAATAGCAGGGTGTCCTTATAGCTCATCATTAAAGATTTTAGCGACTGCTGATATCATTTCCTTGTTTTCTGAATAGGTTATTTGATAACAATTTAAAGAAGCAAACCAATCTAAAAAAATCTCGGCATTTTCTTTGATGGGAGACAACCAAGAATCCGGCACTAATTGCTGAAAAGCTTCAATATTAGCTATTTTATCAAATTTTAAATCACTATTCTTTTCATATTTTATAAAGACTAAATCTTTACATGGCAGATGAGATAGGAAATCTAAGTTATTTGGTTTTAAGTACCTCACAACTTTATTTAATCGTTTAAAAAGATATTCGGCAGAATTTTCTAATTCAGGGTAGAGTGGAAGTAAGGTGTCTAAACTATTCTTTTTGATAGAAATAGAAGCAGGGAAGCTATATACTTCTTTATTATAGATATCTATAGGAACAAAATCATCTGCTAAGCAAGTAAAACCATTTGCTTGCAGCAATGCTAAAGAGGTGCTTTTTCCATTCCCAGAATCGCCTAAAAATAAAACAGCTTTTTTACCATTTGAAACTGCAGATGCATGGAAAACACCCATCCATTCTTTTTCTTCTTTTTGGTGTATTTTTTGAATTAATTCCATAGAGAATTTTCCTTGAAAAAAATGAATTTCATTTTTATTCCAGGCACCTATAAAATTATTTTCAATGTAGAAATAAATAAAATCTGCTTCGCAGAAAATGGTAAAAGTATGTGCGTGTATATTTATCTCCTCAATTTCTAAATGCTCAAACTTAGGATGTATCAAGTACAATTCGTATTCAGAGTGAAATTCAACTTTGAAAACAAGTTCGTTTATTTTATAATATTTTATAAACTCAAATTTTTCAGGTTTCTTTATAATGGTATCTTTTTTAAGTACGCTAGCGTCTTTTTCTGTTTTTAGAGTATTTATCTCTTGTTTTAGGTTTGTAACAAAATCAGTTGTTTTGTTTATTGGTAAAGACAACTCCTTTGACAATTCTGATGCTATTTCTATTATAGAAACCCCAGTATTTAGTTTTTTAAAAATAAGTGCTGTAGTATTTTCTAAAATCAAGTATTTATTGGAGCTTTCAGACCAAGCAATGGTCTTGTCTTCTAGGTTTTTATATAAGAAATCAGAATTTTTTTTCATAAAAAATAAAAGTAGTTATTTTATTTTATACATGAAATAATAAACGCCTCAAAGATTGAGGCGTTTATTAAATTTAATTAAAATGGGTGTTAGAATCCTGTTCCAGGATCAGGTGGGCTTCCAGCTTGTGCTTTCTGTGGATTTAGAATCAGATAGGTTCCAATAGCCGTTAAAGTGGTATATTTTCCATAATTCCCTATTTTTTTAAGAGCATCTTTACGAGAAACATCTTGAGTATTTTTTATTTGTTTTTTCATGATATTTTGTATTTATAATCTCCGTTAATTATTCTAAAATTATTTTATTATTCAATGTGCCTTTTTCGGATTCTAATTGAATAAGATATATTCCAGTTGATAATTGAGGTAAAGAAATATCATGAACATCATTTGTAGTAAAAGAACTATTTAATAGTTGTTTGCCAAGCATATTAAATAATTTTACAGTTGTTTTTCCTGGAGATAAGCCAATAATTCTTAAAGTAGTATGATCGGTTTTATAAATACGAATGTTTTTGAAAACGGAATTCGTGTTGGAGCTCAATGTACTTTCTGTGGTATGCAAATAGAATCTACCAATTCCATTAGAAGTCTCATTTAAGATAATTGTGTATTTATTACCCAATTCATCTAATCTTGTAAAAGTATTTGTTTCTCTGTCTTCTAGATAGACTTTAAGTCCTGTGGGTAGGTTTAATACTTCAGTTGAAAAAGTGATTTCTTTTCCTGCATCAGCATTTATTCCAATAGGAATTACCATGTTTTCGTAGTTATCTTTTGGTAGAGATTGTAATTGAAAATGTTTTCCTTCACTGCCTGAAACCAAATGACTATATAAAGCAAAAGATTGTGTAACCCCTCCAAACAACTTACCATCATAACCACTATCATAACCAGTCGTAGTTCCATCTATATAATAAATATTTGAGTATCTACTTGTAGCTCCATCAGAAAGGAAAAGGTGTATTTCTGGTCTTGATGATTTTTGAAATGTATCAGCACCTTCAGCTGTGTCTGCAAGATGATTTGTGTCACTAATATCAAAGGTTAAATTTGTATCAACAGCAGCTTCAATGAAAAAACCTTGACCTGGTGCAATTTCATAAGTTGAATGTAAACCAGATGTTTTTGTATCATAAGAACTACCATTCCAAAAATAAGCTTCAGTTTCTGCTAAAACTGTTGTTTTAGGATTGTCGACAAAGAAATCTCCTAAGTTTAAAAATGATGTAAATGGATTTCCAACCATGTTAAAATTACTAACATCTGTTGTTATTGCTCTAGTTTGGCTAGAAGTGTTTATTCCAGTACCAATAAATGAAACAGTTGTAGAACTTGATGTGATGACACCATAACCTTGACCAACGTTAAATGAACCATTATTACTATCATCAGATTGTAAATATCTCCAATAACCTGTTTCTGTATCTCCAGTTCCAGTGTCTGTATCATAAGATGTGTTATCATACCAACTTAGTCCTTTGTTATTGTTTTGCCCAGATATTACTGAATTAGCAGTAGCCCAAGCATCATTATAAGTTTCACCAACTACAGGTGATGACATATAATACCATTGACTACCATTTGTAAGAGTTCTATTATAAGTAACATTAGCTGTAAAAGTATTTGTAGCCTTTAATGTTGCCCCAGATGCTATTGTTAAATAATTTATGGTAACTACTGAAGTAACTGTAGGATAGTTTGTTAAACCAGAAGAGATATATACATTATCACTTGAAATAGGTACTGATCCAGTTGCCCAGTTAAGAGCATTTGACCAGTCAGTGCTGGAACTACCATCCCATGAAACTTGAGTTGGATTTAAAGCCCCTAAGCTTGTGACTCCTTTTGAAAAATCGGAATCATGTGTATTAGTATCTGTACCATTAGGAATTCTTTGCACTGATTCATCACCAATCGTACCTGCATTTCCACTAGGAGCTTCGCCAGCTCCTCCTCCAAGAGTGACAGTATCTATAATTAAACCAGTAGAATCTTTTAGGTTTATTGTAATACTGTTATTTATATTACCACCACCAACTACATTGCCTAAAACTAAAAAATCTCCAGCTTCAGAATTAGTAAATGAACCAGTCCCAGAAGTAATATAATTAGAAACTGCAAAAGCACCAGTACTTGTTAAATTACCACTAACATTTGATCCATCATTTAATTCTATTGTCCACCCAGTTAAATCTATACTTGCAGATTTAATATATAACTCAATCCATTCGTCATTTGACCCGCTGGAATAACCTGGTGGTGTTGTAAAAGAAGTTGAACTCCAGTCTTGTTGAGGATCAGTGACTATCTCATTAATTACTACACTTTGACCAAAAGAGATGGTTAGATTTAATATTACAGCAAGTAATATTAAACCTTTAATAAGGTTTTTCTTTTTCATATTTATTTTTTTATAGCGAAATAAAAATATTAAAAAAAAACGAAATAAAAAAAAATAAAAAGTATTTACTAGTTTTTACGCCAAAAGAAAGGTGTAAATAAAATTAGAACGGTAAACAATTCTAAACGCCCAATTAACATTAGAAAAGAGCAAAACCATTTAGCAGCATTTGATAAATGTGCAAAATTATCTACAGGGCTTACAGAGCCAATTGCAGGACCAATATTACCTAAAGAAGATGCTGCTGCACCTAAAGCAGACATAAAGTCTAAACCAAACAAAGTTAGTATTACTGAAGAAATTATAAAAATTAGCATGTAAATAATAAAGAAAGATAAGATGTTAAAAACAATAGTTTGATTTACTATTTTATTATCTAGTCTTACAGGAATAATAGCATTTGGATGCAAAGCCTTTTTAAATTCTAAAAAACTATTTTTTAGCATTATAATATGTCGAACTATTTTTACGCCACCACTTGTAGAACCTGCAGAGCCACCTGTAAAAAATAAAGCAAAGAAAATACCAGTTGCAAAGAAGTTCCACATGGTAAAATCTGCGGTTACAAAACCGGTAGTGGTTACTATAGAAGTAACCATAAATAATGCGTGTCTTATGGCACTTTCTGTTTCTCCTAATACTTTTGGATGCGCTAAAACAGTCTCTAAATTAGGATCTTGAAAAAAGAGAATTAGAATAGCTACAAGTACAGAGATTCCTATAATGCCAAATAAATAATACTTAAACTCTTCACTCTTAAATACCTTCTGAACTTTTCCTTTTAGAGCAAAATAAGTTAATACAAAGTTGGTACCTGCAACAAACATAAAAAATATAATAATGTATTGTATTAATGGCTGGCCATTATAAAAGGCAATACTATTAGATTTTGTAGAAAAACCTCCAGTACTCATGGTTGCCATTGCATGATTTATGGCGTCAAACCACGTCATACCAGCAAATTTTAATAAAAAGAACTCTATTAAAGTTAAAATTACATAGATTAGGTATAACCTTTTAGCCGTTTCTGTAATTCTAGGGTGTAGTTTATCCGTGGATGGTCCTGGTGCTTCTGCCATAAAAAGCTGCATTCCCCCAATTCCTAAAAGAGGTAAAATAGCAACGGTTAAGACAATAATACCCATTCCGCCAATCCAATGTGTTGCACTTCGCCAAAAAAGAATTCCTTTTGGCATATTTTCTAAATCTGTTAAAATAGAAGAGCCCGTTGTAGAGTAACCAGAAATAGTTTCAAAAAACGCATCTGATATATTTGGTATGGCTCCAGAAAGCAAGTAAGGTAACATTCCTGTAAA
>Ga0307995_1002047_pt1 | contig 12007 bp, 11 predicted proteins | sample EllFjometagen262_FD_203132 | JGI IMG/M metagenome (GOLD analysis project Ga0307995, IMG submission 203132) | Marine microbial communities from Ellis Fjord, Antarctic Ocean - #262 | ecosystem: Environmental > Aquatic > Marine > Unclassified | place: Southern Ocean | collected 2014-11-02
GTTCCTGCTTCACCTATAAAAATTTTCTTAATTGGTCTACCCATTTTAATGATCTCCTTTTTTGTTTTAGTTTTAAAATGTTGACGTTCTAGGTACTACGCGGAAAGGTTATTAACCGCATAAAACTGTTAAAAGTCATATATATTTATCACTTGCTGCGTTAAAAGACTTACAAGCGGTGCAAAGGGCTTATAAACAAGGGTTGCTGCGTTAAAAGACTTACAGGCGGTGCAAAGGGCTTATAAACAAGGGTTTCTGTGTATAAATACATTATCGACAAGAGGAAAATAAAATGTTTGATATAGGAAAAGCATGGCTCCTAGCACGTTGGGCAGAACGCACATCGTGGAATGGTGTTTGGTTAATAGGAATTGGAGTAGCAGTGTTAATCGGCACTCCGTTTATACAATGGGCTGCATACGCGGCAATTGCATACGGTGCATGGCAGATCTACAAGAAAGAAACTGCTTAATACCTAGTTATAAACTGATAAAGCCTGCTAATATAGTTATATAGCAGGCTTTTTTGTGATTGTCAATAAAAAGCCCTCTTGCGAGGGCTTTAAATTTACTTCTTTGTTACTGTAAAGCTTACTGGAAGCTTAGGTTCGCTACTGTGATCTTACCTAATTGGTGTTTTACTTAAACCACCAACGTTCAGCGTTTTTGTTGCCGTCATTTTCAAGACTGCCAGAAATTTGATCGCTGTGCCCGATTTTATTGCTAACCGCGTTTAAGTGGTTGGCAAACATTGGTATCAGCGCACCACTGTCATCGTTTACTAACGCTTGGCATTCGTAATATAGTTCGCGACGTTTTGCTGTGTCTAGTTCGGCGCGCGCTGCAATTATATTTTTATTGAAACGATCTGCTTTTGGTCCGCTAACCCATTGGGTGTCGTTCCAAGAACTGCTAGCAATAAACGCACTAGTAAAGATCCAGTCTTGCGTTGGACGTCCACTCCAGTACGCGGCGCAGAATGGCTTCTTGTTCCATACGTTTGACCAATAACCATCCTTAGGCTCCCGTACCACATTAATATTAATGCCTGCTTTGGCTGCTGTTTCTTTGATTAGTATCGATGCATCTACAGCACCTGAAAAGGCTGCTGTAGATGCGCTTAAATCAACCGTGACACCTTCCATACCAGCTTTCTTTAAGTGGAAGCGAGCTTTGTCTGGATCGTACGAACGTTGTGCAAGATCAGAGTTGTGGTACTGATTTGTTGAGTTTATTGGATGATCATTGCCAAGAGCACCGTGACCGTTTAATATCTTCTCGATAAGTTCTTCGCGGTCGACAGATAGTTTCATTGCCATACGAAAATCGTAGTTGTCAAATGGTTTAACACCCATACGCATCGGGAACGTGTAATGCAATGTACCTTTTGTTTCCAAAATATTGAGCCTGCTAACACGCTCGAGCAAATGAACAGTTTTTGGGTCTACTTTATTAATTGAATCAACTGCGCCTGTCATTATTGCATTTTGTCGTGCTGTGGTATCGCCTATTACAAAGATTTCGTACTCATCGAAGTGAGCTCGACCTGCCTTCCAATAGTTTGGATTGCGTTTGAATGTAGCTACTACACCTGGCTGAAATTGTTCAATAACATAACCACCAGTTCCAATGCCCGATTTCCAATCTAATTTGCCGTCAACTTCTGGCAAGATTGGAAAATGGTAATCGCTAACTAAGTACGGAAAGTTGGCGTTTCCTGCGTTAAGTACAAATTGTACTTCGTATTTGCCTTTCTTAGTAATGCTTACTACAGGATCTAACAAAGATTTGCCACCCGAGCTTGAATCTTCGCCGCGGTGAAAGTTAAATGATGCAAGTACATCGTCTGCTGTCATTGTTTTGCCGTTGTGGAATTGTACATCTTGACGTAGTTTGAATGTCCAAACCTTAGCGTCTGGGCTTGCATCATAGCTTTCTGCTAGTTCGGGTATTAACTCCTCGTCGTTGCTGATTTCAGTTAACATGTTACCGTAAGTATAAACCAAATTCTGCGTGAAGCCGTTTTCGTGTGTGCCTGGATTCAATGAGTCAGTAGTTGAACCGTGTCCTGTGCCGTTGACAAATCTGCCACCGCTTTTCGGTATTGCAGCGTGAACGGACTGTGATAATATTGTTGCTGCGAAGGGTGCGGCAATGCCGATAGCTGTTGCGCGTTTCATAAAGTCGCGGCGGTTCAAACCGCCATTGCTTGCCATCTTGACAAGTTCGTTGATATCCATACAAATCTCCTTGTAAATTATAATTTATAATTAAATTATAACTCTATTTATTAAATATTAAAACCGCATATTTATTTTACTCAAAATAAAGCCCGCTGAATGTCTGCGGGCTTTAAATTTACTTCTTGTACTACTTTGGTGTTTTACTGGAAGCTAAGGTTAGCAACAGATACTTTACCAAGATAATCACCAGCATTACCAAGAGATGATGCGGTGTTAGTAAGTTCTGCATAACCATATCTGGTCATGAAACCAACTACTGGTTCTAATGTATCAGGATCTAATACAACACCAGAGCTCATTAATGGAATGTACGGGCAATAGAACGCTGCTGCGTCTGCTTCGCTTGTACCTTTATAACCAACCAATACAGCAGTAGAATCACTTGCGTAGGTGTTGACATAAATTTTCATTGCTGAATTCAAAGTACCAACTAGCTTTGTGTTAGTTGGAGCTTCGAAAGTACCTTCTGTAGTACGAGCGAACGCACTAGTTGTTGCACTTTGTAGAACTGTTAATACTGCTGGTGAAACCACAGCCCAGTTACCTGCGCCACGTCGAGTGCGTTGAGCAATCAAGTTAGCTACGCGGTTGATAAGAACTGCTAGTGCAGCATGCTCGTCACCTACGAATGTAGCAGTACCCGAAACCAATGCTTGGTCGTAAGCTGCTTCAACTGCTGCCAAAGAACTCAAAGATCCTAGAATCTCTTGGTCAATTTCAACAGTAATTTCTTGTGCTAGTGCTGCCATGATTTCAGCTTCAACATCTAAGCCGTGCATTGCTTGCGCATCTTGAGCTGATTCAAAAGTCCAGCGAGCTGATAGCTTGCGTGTGCGAGCTTCTACAACTTTCTTAACTAATTGAACGTTCATTCTACGTCCTGGCTGGCCTTCAAGTGCTGCTGTACTTGACGCTTTACCTGTAGTTGCATCACCTGAATATGCTTCAGCGATCTTAAACGGGCTAAGAGCTTCGTCACCGGCTGCTGTATCTGTATTACCAGCAGATGTGTCATTCATAGCATCAGCATAACGTACTCTAAGAGTATGAATCTGTGTTACTGGTCCTGACATAGGTTGTACACCAACGATTTCGTTAGCGATAACAGTAGGCATTACACGTCGGATAACAGGCAATATAACACGGTTAAGTGTTGCAATGTTACCAGAAGCGGTGCTTCCTGAAGTAGCGTTCTCTAATAGTTGAGTACGTGTGTTTTCTAAAATTGTTTGCATTGTTGAACGTTTGTTACCGTCAAGTCCTTCTAACAGGGCTGTTTTGGTATCATTCCAACGGCCTTCTAATAATGTAGACATTTATTTATTCTCCTAAGAATTAAAATTGGTCATTATAGCCCTGCTAAACGCTTGATATCAACTACAGTGCCTTCGGCACCTGTGTCAACTTTAGCTTGTTGTTTAGCAGTGTTTTTATTACCAGTTACGACTTTACGTGATTCATTTAATGATTGCTTTTCAGCAACTTTAGATGAACCGCCATTAAGTACGGCTGGTAGATACTTTTCAAAAGCACCACTTAATCGTGATGTTTGTACTGATTCCAGTAATTCTCTCATTGTGGACGCCTTGTCCTTGTGTAGAGTTTTTACTAGGGTATCAATCTGTTTAGCTCGGATGCCACTTTCAGTAATAGATTTAATTTCGTTTTCTTTACTTTCAAGTAACTTCTTGCTTGTTACAGCGGTTTTACGTGATTCTGCGATAAGTGCGTCACGCTGGCCAACTGCTTGGCGAAGTTTTGCTATTTCTTTATTTTCATTTAAATGAGTTAAAGTAAATTCACTTGCAAAAGCTTCAAATATCTTACGTCCAAACATGTTTTCACGTGCGGATGCGATATCTTCCTTGAGATGTGTCATTTCTGATTCCAATGATCCGGTAACAGACTCTTTAACAAGAGTAGCGGCTTTAGTAATAAACTTCTTTTCAATCTCAGCCATCTTAACTTTCGCTTCAGATACTAATTTGACTTTGGTTTCTACTACTGCTTGCTTATCTTTAGAGAACTCAGTGATTTCTTCAGCTAATTGACCGATGACAAACTTCTCTAAACGCTTAGTAGCGGCCTGAGATGCTTTACGATCATTGCGGAATTCTTGTACTTCTTCCGCTAATTGCTTGGAAACGAATTTTTCAAACTTATTAGCTGTTTCTTTCATTGTCTTTTTAAAGGCAACTCTGTCTTCGGCTAATGCTTTCTTGTCTTCTACAAATTCGCTTAGTTCTGTTGTTAATGATTCAGTTACTAACGTATCAATTGATTCAACCATAACACTCTTGTCATGCTCATATCGACGAGCAAATTCTTCACGTAACTCGCTTCGAACTGTCTCTTTAGCTTCACTTAACTTTTCTTCCCACGCTTCGTTGATTTGATCGCGAGTTGATTCGTTAATTATTCCACTGTCGACTAATGATTTGATTGCTTGTAGCATTGGTTAGTCTCCTAAATTTTCAAATCTTGGATGAGTCTAAGAACAGACTCCCTAAGATACTTTTGAACATGTCGGTCTTGTGATGCATCGATTCCTCTAGCATTTTCAATAATTCTATGTCCACCCTGCATATTTAATAACCCTTCATATATTGGTGTTGGATATGCTTCTGGTGCGCTAGGCTGTGCCACAACGTCAACTGTTACAATTTCAAATTCGCTTACGCTTCCATTGCTTTCGTTTACGTTGCCGCTACCGCGACTAGATACACCTAAATTTACTCCGGCTTCTATCATTGTTCGCACAATGTTTCCCATTGGAGTAGGTAATACTTTCATTTTACCATAACCGTTTGGCCCTTCACACCACATTTCTGTGATCATATGAGACACTCGGTCTAAATTAACCTGCAAGTCATCTGGATGGTCTACTTCGCCTAATACGGAGTAGCCACCTTGGACTTGATCATTTACTGCTTTCACGGCTGTTTTAATTTCGCTCATCGGGTAAACCCGTTGATTGGCGTTCTTAACATCGCCCTGTATACAGATGCCTTTAAGATATAAATCTTTTCCACCATTACCATTGTCTTTAGCTTCTGTGACAATATTAGCTTGTTGGAATGTTAAATTTTCTCTTAGATAAGACATTGCTTACTTTCGTTTGCTCTCTGTTACTGCTTTAACTGTTTCTTTCTTATTAAAAGCAGATTTTCCAGCTTTAGCTTTTACATCGTTTTGATAAGTGTCGTCTGCAGGCTTAACGGATACTTTGTCTGCGCCTTTTTCAGCAACTGCTGGAGTAGTGTCATTTGATGTTCCAGCCATGTCGTTTGTATCTGCTACAGCAGAAGTTGTATTGTCAGCTGTATCAACATTAGAAGTGGCTACTTTTTCAACGTACTCGCGTACTATAGACTCGTCTGTTTCTTCAGAACTTACGTCCTTTGCCATATCAGCAGTATCGTCCATGTCCATGTCGTCTTCTGCTTCGTCTTCTGCTTCGTCTTCTGCACCAATTAATGCGTCAAATTCTGATTTAAGTTCGTCGATGGCATCTTCAAGATCAACTACACGATCTTCGATTTCTACGTGCTCTTCTGCAGTGTCTGCGTGTGCTTCTTCATGATCGTCTATTTCGCCGTCCATATCAAAGTCAACTTCTGATTCTGCGTCTTCTTCCATGTCGTCTAGTTCGTCTTCGCCGTACGCCATTTCTAGAAGTGCATCGCCGTTGGCTTCCAATACTGGAATTAAACCTTCAACTGTTACTTCGAAGTGCTCTGCTACACGTTGCAACAAGTCACCTGCGTCTGCTTCGTTTAATGTGCCGTCGATATGATCTAATAACTGCTTTGCTTCTGCAACTGTAATATCAAGACCTTCTGATTCGCCTAAGCCTTCTTCGTCTGCTTCGATTTCTTCTTCTACTTCAGAAATATCAGCGTCTTCAATAAGTGATTCGTAAATAGTGCGTGATTGTTCTACAACAATGTCATGGAACAGTTTCTTTGCTTCTGAATTGTCTTCGTTGACAATAAGCTCAATTAGTTTTTCGTATTTGTTCATAAATAAATCCTCTAAAGTTTGTTAAATTTTATGTTCAAGGATATTTATAACAGTATACTATATTTGGTATTATAACAGGGTGTTTTGACACCAAAACACAAATTTTGGCGGTTTTTTGGGCTAATTTGTTGATAATAAATTAGCCCAGCTATCAGGGTATTACTAGAATTCAGGAGCTGCGGAAGTGCCATATTGCTTATGTATATTGGCCAATTCTTTCTCTTTTTCGTATGTTCTCATGTCGTTCATTACACGAATTTTGTTTAACTGCGCTAAAGTAAGTTTACTTTTGCGCATATCTTGTAGCCCTTTAAGAATGGTATTATCATCCTCTTTGGATTCGTATTTTGTCTGAGTGTTATTGAACATTTCGTGTAAATTCATAATATTATTTATCAGTTTATGCGTCGATTTCAATTTCAGCATCTGCGCCGATGTCACCTGCATCAGTTGCGAGCATTTCTAAATCACTGTCGTCTAATGCTCCTTCCAATTCGTCAAATGAATCTATGTCGCCTGTTATGCTGCCCGGTGTCACTCCAGCACTACGCAAGTCGCCGGTTTCGTTACTGTTTATATTCTTTCCTGCATCAGCTTGCTCTTCTTTCCATAGCTTAGTGTTCTCAAGTAGTTCTTCTTCTGTCATACCCATGTAACGCTTTAGTGCAAAACGCTTGGACATATAAGGCAAGTCAGCAACATTACTGAATGTTGTCATTCGCACAGAATCAACGTCTGCCTGTGAATAAGATGCAAAGTTTTGTGGTTCGTTTAGGCTTAGTTCAAATATACTGTTGTCTATGTTGATACCGCGCCAGTTAAGAAACATTTTAAATTCCTTGTCCAACTTCTGCGACATTAAACCTTGCAACCGGATACAATACTGGTTAAAACGCCATTCTTGCATTAATGCTGTTCCTACCTTACCATCGCTGTATGTGGCGTGCCCTTCGTCTGAACCTGTTGGCAAATAACTAGATGGTATTCGTAAACCACGCACTAACTTGTTGTTAAAGTATGTTAAGTCGTTTATTTCACCTAGATTTTCACCACCTGGTAATGTTTCAACGCTTGATCCACGTCCGTCTGCTGTGTGCGGAAAGAAATAATCCTCGTTTATAGACAATGGATTATATGTAGCATCCATCATTGTTTGTCCGCCATCTCCTGTTTGACTTGGAATGCGGCGTTGATGTATTTCATTTTTTACACGTTCAACAAACTGCATGGCCATATGCGATGGCATATTACCAACGTCAATCTTAAATATTCTACGTTCCGGTGCCCGTTGTATGCGATAAATTAGTATAGCATCTTCTAATAATTCCTTTTGCTTGTATACTTTGAACACTTGCTCTAATACACTAGTACCGAAAGGCCATGTAACATCCAATCCTTCAGTGAGGCTAAGATGTAAAACATGTTCAGCATCAACTGCGGCTTCGTTTTGCTGCATCGAGAATCTTCCCCCGCCAGCACCGCCGCCAGTTGGTTGTTGGTAACCCGGTGTTTGGTAGCCCGATGTGTTGGCATTAGTATACAAATCCGATACCGGCTTCTGTGTTGCAGACAGATTTGCTAAGTTGGGTGCTAGGTTTTGTATGACGTATTGCTCGGGTTCTTTTCCGACGCTTTCGTTTACTATTACCTTTATAACTTCTGGCATACTAACCCAGTGTAGTTTAAATGTTTCTGGATCACGTATGAATATCTGATCGCCATATTTTAATGTGTTGCGAAAGATCCTAAACGCACGTTGTTTAAATTGGTTTAACTTAACCCAATTGGTTAGTTGCTCCTTGATAATCTTTACTTCGTTTTCCGTTGGATCCGAGACGTAGTTAATATTGAATATTGTACCATTTTCTATGTTCGGTTGTGTAGAGAATTCAGACAGTACGTCTAAAGCCGCATTAACTTCAACATCCATGTCCATTTGCTCATATTGGTTATAACGCTCAACACGGTTTGGATGCCCCACATACACTTCAGGCAACGAACTTTGATAGTTTTTGTACCCAGGGTTACTCTGATTTCCACCCGAAATAGGGCTTACGTTTTTTGGTGGGTTTTTGAAATACTTAGTCCAAGTCATTTTATGTTCTCTTTATTGTCTTATTTATCGAACTTTGGTATGGCACACTAATTAAATTAAATTATAGCAGCAGTTTGCTTTCTGATTTCCCTGATTAGTTGTTTTAAGACATTAATTACCTCTTGGTTATCATCAATCTGTGTTAGTCTGCTAGGGCCGTCGTAATTTGGATTAGCCTCTGCTAGAGGGACCAAAGTCTGCTTATCCTGTTCTAATGTTGCATTTTTATTTTCTAATCTGGCTATGTTTAGTTTGTAGAGGTTGATCTGGGTTTCTCGATCCTGTACTGCCTTTGCGTTTTTTACGGCCTCGTCGGTTGCGGACAATGTTGTTCCCACTGTGTCAGTGGGAACTTTTTCTATTACTTTAGCAGTGTTATTTGCTTCTTCTTCTTCTTCTTTCTTCTTGGCGGCGGCGGCTTGCCTTTTGGCCCTCGCTGCGATATATTTAGCTTTTACTTGTTCTTGTTTCGCTTTGTTTGCCCTAAGGTTATAGTATGCCTTGTTTGTGATTTCCGATCCATCTTCTTGGCTTGCTTGTCGGTTCCGCATTTCTTCCATGGTGTTTTGTCGGTCATCAAATGGCATGTCACGAAGAGAGTTTGCTACTGTAATATGGCCCGGTGTACCAGTGGTAACTATACCGTCCACGACGGCCTGATGTGTATCATCAAATTTTTGTTTCGCTTGCTTCTGTTCTACTTTAGACGCAAGATCATCCGCAAGACCTAATATAATGTTTGTAAATTTCTCTGCGGCTTCTTTCATATTCACGTTTAAGAATTTAAATACACTAGCAGCCAATGGAAATGAATCCTGTGCTAATTTGAGCATAGCGTTTTGCAAAGCACGTTGCGCTTCCACTGCCACTATCATGTCGTCTACTGCCTTACCTTGTAGTTTGCCTGCATCTGCAGTGGTTTGTACGAGATCTGTTGTGGAATTTTCAGCCGCGCCAATAAAGTCAATTACTCCATCGTAAAATGAATTAATTGATGCAGTGGAAGCATTTCCCTTGCCTACGAACTCAGCCTGGCCTGCTGCTGCCATACTATTCATTTTTGCTCTTAATTCTGGACCAGCGGCCTTGATTTCGTTTAGCATTGATTGAAATGCTTCTGACTGTGTCATTGAGCCAGACGATATATTAGCAGTGTAACGCTCTACTATGGGTGCCATGCCAGACACAATAGCACCAGTGTCTGATATAACTCTGCCAAAAATAACAGACTCTTGGACTGCCCTCTCTAATCCCTTAGGCATACCAGTTAACACCTTGTTCATTTCGACGGAAATTTCCGGAGGCATTGCTGCCATCTTTGCTCGCATTGCCATATTAGACAGTGCTTGGTTTCGTTCTTTCTTTAATTCGTCCACAGACTTGCCTGTTAGGGACGACATAACTGCTAGATTCTTGGAGTATGCCGCACTCTGTCCTGCAACTTGCTCATCGGACAGTGCCCGTAGTTTTCCAGCACGTTGCATTACTGCCATATAATCGGCTTGATTTTCTACCTGTTCCTTAAATGAAACACCCATTTTTAGTAGTTCGTCCCGAAATTGCACACTATATTTTCCAACCTCAGCTAAACGTCTTGCACCTAGACCAACCGACCCGCCAAATGCCACTAGCTGGTCACGAGTTCCTTTTATTACTTCCAGGTATTCCTTGTCTGTAAGACCCATGAGCTCACGTTGCTTGTTCATTTGATTGAAACCATCTGCAAGTAGCACACCTGCACTAGCAGCACCCTTAAACATAGTCCACAATTGGTCCCACCCGTCTAACAACAAATTTGCTGCAAATTTAAATATAGCTGCAACCGCTGCACCCAATGCAGCGGATGTTTTTGCTACTGCGTCACCGAAAGCTGCAAGTATACCCCCTATAAATGGTATACCCGATGCTACCTTTAAGAGGCCAGCAACAATTGATCCTGCACCATGCACCACCGTACCTAGTATGTCACCTATCGGATCAACAAAGCCCTTGAGCATTTCAAAACCTGCGTCGCCGTTGGCCATTATGGAGCGTATACTGGAACCAAATGCGCTTGTGATCTGCATGGCACTTTTCCCCATATCATTCCATGCTTTGTTGACTGAGTTGGCAGAATCTTGCATTTCATTAAGTTCGTTTGACGATCCTCTTACTGAGTTATTGAGCTTGTCAAACGAACTAGTGTCCAGGCGTGGATCGGTAGTGCGGCTTTTTCCAGCAGCGGCTTTTTTTGCCTGACTCGTCACTGATTCAATCCACTCTTCGGTGAGTTCCGATTGACGCTCTAAACCATCTGATAGTCTTTGCACTATCTCTTCTAAATCTGCCATAATATGTTTCCTGCTTATATTTATACAGATAATATTATGCTTGCTATATTCGAAACGATAAATAATATACTAGTATTATTAACCAGGAAAATATTCAATGAACGAATCCAAAATACCATTGCCATCAGAACTGCAGGCTGCAACACCAGTTAACGGAAATCCGCTATCGCAGTATTTCAGACACATAAAGATAACAGTTGAATTGCCGTCGCGTGGTAAATTCTGGCCACCTGGTTCAATTGATCTAGCAGAAGACGGTACAATTGGCGTAATGCCACTAACGGCAACCGACGAGATATTACTCAAGTCACCAGAAGGATTACTAAGTGGTTCCAGCATAGTAAGCTCTATTGTTAGCTGTGTTCCTAGCATCAAAAATCCCTGGTTAATGCCAGCAATTGATGTAGATACCGTGTTCATTGCTATTCGTCTGGCATCATTTAACCACACATTGGAAGTAAGCTCGGAGTGTAAGCACTGTGGTCACAACAACGACAATGCATTAGATTTGCGTACATTGTTGGACAGTATTCCTAAGGGTAATATACAAAATAAGCACATTGTAAATGGTTTAACATTTGAGTTTGCTCCATACACATTTGAATTTATCAACAAGCAAGGCAAAATGAAGTTTGAACAAGAACAATTTGCGCGTGGATTGTCAGGAGCCACTAGTGCAGACGAAGTATTAAAAAGTGATTACTACAAGAAGGTGTTTCAAGAACTAGCAGCCCACAACACCGAAGCCATAGTAGTTGCCATTAGTAGTATTACACTGCCAGACGGGGTTGTAATACACGATTCAATTCAAATAACCGAATTTATTACAAATACTGACAGAGAGACAATTAAACAGATACGTGTTGGAATTGACGCTATGAACAAAAGCAGTGCTATGCAACCAATGACAATTGAATGCGAAGAATGCGAAAAATCATACGAAACCACAGTGGAGTTTAATCAAACAAATTTTTTCGAATAAGGCTTTTGTCAATGAGCAATGACAACATTGTCAAACTGCTCAACGACATGAATGATGAGGCAAAAGCCATAGAGAAAGAGTTAATTCAGATGTCATGGGCAATGCGTGGAGGCATTACACTCAATGAAGCATATGCATTAAGCCCATATCAACGCGAGATCATCGCTAATATGTATAAAACTAATTTGGAAACAACAAACGCAACCGGTTTGCCATTCTTCTAGCGGAATTCAGTTTTCATCTTACAAGCACTATAGAACAACAAATCCTTTAAGTATATAACCCACCCGAAAGAAATAAAAGAAATAGCGATGCATTGCAGCAAGTCGAGATTG
>Ga0307995_1002048_pt1 | contig 11999 bp, 11 predicted proteins | sample EllFjometagen262_FD_203132 | JGI IMG/M metagenome (GOLD analysis project Ga0307995, IMG submission 203132) | Marine microbial communities from Ellis Fjord, Antarctic Ocean - #262 | ecosystem: Environmental > Aquatic > Marine > Unclassified | place: Southern Ocean | collected 2014-11-02
ATGCGACAACGGAGCATCGACACCACGTCCAGTGGCGCGCACGCAGCGGGCTGCCCAGCTACATGGAGCCTAGGCGACATGTCATGCACTCCGCAGGAGCGAGCGAAGCGAGGGGGGGGCATGGGGGAAACGGTAACTTTCAAAATCATTAGGGACCCGTACCCCGCATCCATTTTGTTAATTTTGAAAAAGCTGCCTGAACCCTAGTAGGTAGTTTCCCAGTGGTACCTTCAAATCCCATAGGTATTTCTACCTTTTTCGTGATTATTGTCTCATAGGTTTCAGATTTTAAAGGGGCATGATCCTTATAAGTTAGTATCTTTATCAACGACTTAGCTCTAGTTTCAGGGTTTCATCTACTTTAAAATAAATAATACTTTTTAATATCCCCATAAAAACCTGAAACTCATGAAACCTTACTTAAGTCGTTGATCACCTTAATACCTATCTAGTATCAGCGAGATTTTGGCTATGAAACTCCTGAAACCGTAAATGTTGGACTTTGGTATAATCTTGACTGATTGGTGTTGTATAACCGATGTTTTGGTCATGCCAGTTAAGATGACCCCTGATGAAAAGAAGTTGTATGAGTCGATGGATCGTACTGAGAAGATCAAGTTCACTGTCCAGAAGAAGATGCGACTGGCTAAGGAGTCCGGTAAGAAGAACCCGATGGGTCAGAGTCCTTATACGAAGACCCAGCAGAAGAAGACTGCTGAATTGAAACGCCGTGAGTTATCGTTATCCCGCAAGGAGGGAGAGAGTTTAGATGTGAGGAAGATGCAGGGGAGGATGCGAGAGCAGATAACCAAGCACGGAGTTGATCCTTTGGAGGAGTTATTTTTGATGTTGAAGAAGACTCGAAAGGGTCGATTGGACACTAAGGACAGGTTGGCCTTGTTAAAGTTCATGGTCCCGTACATTACGCCTCAGTTGAAGGCAGTTGATATCCAGCAGGAGACAAAGATGACCGTGAGTGTGAATGTTCAGAGTTTCAAGGGTGCAAGTCAGGGTGATTTGCGTGATTTGGAGGGTGAGGTAGCGTCGAGCGAGTACGAGGATTTTTTGATAGACGACGACAACGAGGGATTGGTTGTTGACGTAACAGCGGAGGTGTTGTAGGAAAATTTGATATGCCTGGATTAACTAATATTCGTGGTCCCAAGAAGACTAAGACAAAAAAAGCTTCCACTGCCCGTAGTGGAGCACTTGCAGCGACCAGAAGGCGCCTCAAGGAGAAGAAATGGAGGAAGAACAACGTCGTTACGCTTCCTCCTTTTCAGGTAGACTATGATCCAAAGACGAAGAAGACTTATGGGCGTCAGGCTAAGAAGTAGATTTTTACAATTCCCCTAGAATGAGTCAGATTGAATTGCCCGCGAACGGTTGGAAGCCGAGATGGTACCAGCTAGCGTTTTGGAAGTACATGGAGCGTGGCGGGGACCGTGCATGTTTGGTATGGCCCCGCCGCCACGGTAAGGATTTGACTGCGATCAACTGGATAGCGACCGCTAGTCAGATGCGAGTGGGTACGTACTGGATGGTTTACCCGTATTTGAACCAGGGCAGGCGTATTGCCTGGACGGGTATGACTAAGGAGGGGGTAAAGTTTTTGGATGCGTTCCCCGACGATTTGGTATTGCGTCGTCAGAACGCTGAAATGCGTTTAGAGCTAAAGAACGGCTCGGTTATTCAGATCATGGGCGCGGATGAGCCGGACAGGTTCGTCGGATCGAATCCGATAGGTATATTTTTTAGCGAGTGGCCTTTGATGAACCCGTTGGTATGGAAGCTAACGAGTCCGATTTTGGCAGAGAATGGTGGTTGGGCGATTTGGGGTTACACTCCTCGTGGGGCAAACCACGGTTTGGACAAATTGAACGAGGCCAAGACGACAAAGGGTTGGTATCACAGCCATTTGACTGCGGCTGACTGTAAGGTGATGTCGAAGGAGGCGTTGCTGAAGTTAAAGGCTGAATTGAAGGATGATTCCTTATTTCGCCAGGAGGCATTTACGAGTTTCACCGTTCCTTTGCAGGGTGCTTACTATCAAAGCCAATTCAAGTATTTACACAAACATAAGCGGCTAATTGACATTCCGATTGAGACGGCATTGCCTGTAACGACAGCTTGGGATCTGGGTATCCACGACAAGATGTGTATCTGGCTAAGCCAGGAGACCAGGAGCGGTGAGATACGTATAGTGGGTTACTACGAGAACTCTGACGAGGGGTTGAGTCATTACATTCGTTGGCTACACAAGTGGTCGAACGAGCACAACGTGACATTCAAGGAGCATTTGGCTCCGCATGATATTGCTGTACGTGAGTTGAGTACGGGGAAGAGCCGTTTAGAGACTGCACGGGAAATGGGTATTCGTTTCCGTCCTGTCCAGCGACATTTATTGGAGGACGGTATTGAGGCCGTCCGTAACTTTTTGCCGAAGTGCTGGTTTAACTACGTACCATGCAAGGCTGGGGTGAACGCGTTGAAGAGTTACACGAAGAAGTGGGACGAGGCGAAGAACACATATGCTAGTCGACCGGAGCATGATTGGGCTAGTCATCCAGCCGATGCGTTCCGCACCTTGGTCTGGGGGCAGCGTCGTAATAACAAGCCCAAGACTAGGGCTGAGATGTACGCTCAGACGGAGTACGACATTTTCTCTTGATAAAACGTCTTGATTGAGTCTTGTTGTTTCGATGCCCGAACATTACTTAGACGAGAACAACGATAGTTCCGGTTCCAGCGGCAGTACTTACCAGCCTGGAATGTACCAATCAAGTGACTATAGTTTTGGTGCAAATCCGAGCGCAGGTGGGAAGATAGGTGGGCAAACCGATCAGATCCTCCGTGAAATTTCCAAGCAGGGTGTTGACCAGAAGACTCAGTTAGGCTTTTTATTGGATGCTGAGCGCGAGCGTAATGTTAAGTTTGATCAGTTATTGACTGACCAGCAGACTAAGATGGGCGCGTTATTCGATCAAATCACCCAGGCTACTATTGACCGTGGTACGGTTTCAGATACTGAAGCTGAGCGAGCGAACAAAGCTGCTCGGGATCTTACGGCTAGAACACTTTCCGCGAATACAGGTATTAATCCAAATCTAGGTTTAGGCTTTTCTAGGGGCCGAGCCACAACAACGACTGGATTATCCAACGCACCAAAGGCGACTGGTTCTAGTCGCCGTGAATCCTTTCAAGCTACTCGCCCAGAATAATGGCAACAGTCCGATCCAAAAAAGTTTCTAATGAAATGAGTGAAGCCTATTCTAGGGCTCAGACTCGCCGCTCGAACTGGCAGACCAATTGGGAATCGGTGCGGAAGCACTTGCGCCCGAATGTTCCGAGTTTCCAGGCTCGCACGACTCACCGAGGCGAACGGGGCAACCAGCTTTCCGACTCGATCTATGATTCTACAGCACCTTGGGCGTTGGAGCAATTGGCTTCTGGCTTGTATTCTCACATGACTGACTCGACTTCGCGTTGGTTTTCTTTGGGGTTGCGTGGTGTACCGATGGACAAGCTTCCTTATGAGGCTCGTGAATGGTTGGAAGCTGTAGCGGATCGGATGTACCAAGAGTTTTCGAATCCGGTAACTCGGTTCCAGCAGACCTTGAAGGAGGTATTTTTAGATTTGTGCGCTTTTGGTACTGGTATTCAGTATGGCAACTGGGATCCAAAGACGAAGACGATGAGTTTTCGCAGCTACGCTCTTTCTACCGTCTCGATTGACGAGGGGTACAATGGTATGGTCGACACGGTATTCCGTGATTTTGAGATGACGAAGCGTCAATTGCTTCAGGAATTTCCTGATGCTGACATGACTGACCAGGTCGACGCGGCTCCCGAGGACCATGAGTACATCGTTACTCATGCGGTTCGTCCGAATAGTGATTTTGGTGGGAAGTTGGACAAGAAGTTCAAATCGGTCCACTTCATTGACGACCAGAAGTTGGAGTTGTCTAATAGTGGTTACGATACTTTCCCCTACCAAGTACCTCGTTGGACTACAATGTCTGGCGAAGTGTATGGTCGCGGCCCAGGGCTGACTGCCTTGCCTGATATTCGGTTACTGAACATCATGTACAAGGAATTGATCCAGGCAGCTCAGTTGGCTAATCGCCCACCGCTTGTTTTGGATGATGATGGTTTCATGCTTCCGATCAGTTACCAACCAGCTTCTATACTGTTCCGTACCCCAGGTACGGCTGATCCGGTACCCTTGCTGGGTGGCGGGAACTTCGGTATTACGTTGGAGATCATGAATCAGAAGCGTGACCAGATTGCGAAGAGCTTCCATGTTGATTGGTTGCTTCGCGACAAGAAGAAGGAGCGTCAGAGCGTGATGGAAATCAACGATGACCGGACTGAGATGTTGAAGCAGCTTTCTTCGATTACTGGCCGTTTGGAGAGCGATCACTTCTCTCCGACGATCAAGAACACTTTTTTTTACTTAGCACGAGCAAACGAACTTCCTCCGAAGCCCGAAGGGTTTCCTGACGTGGAGCTTGATATAATTTACACATCCCCAGCGGCCAAGGCTCAGATGGCAACGAAGGCAGACAACATTACACGTTACCTGGCTGATACTGCACCTTTGCAAGCATTGGATCCGAGAATCCTCGAAGGTGTGGATATGCCAGCATTGGGACAAGTCCTTGCGGTCTTGCGCGATGTCACTCCTTCGGTACTTCTTTCCCCTGCGGCTCTTGCTGCGGAGAAGAAGAAGCGCGAAGAAGCGGCGAACTCCCAGGCTCAGGTCGAACAGACTGGTCAGATTGCCGGAGCGTTGAAGGATGTAGCTGGAGCCCAGAGCATGGGCCTCGGTGCGTAGCTTATGTCGAAAGAAGAAACTGAAGAGGGACTGGTAACTACTCCCCAAGAATTGACCGTATCGGTCTTGGACAACCCTGATGGGTTGAAACTTGTGGAGCATTGGATGGCTGCGGCGGGTATAACCTCCTGGCAGCATTCCCCGAACGAGGAAGCTAGGATCCGTAAGGACGAGCTTCAACGATTCGTACATGGAATTTTGAAGAATCTAGCTATGACCCCCGACCAAATTAGGGAAGCGGCCATAGCACGTCACGAAAACAGACACACGAAGCAAACATCATATGAGTGAAGAAACAACAGGTCAGGACCCTTCGGGTTTGGGGGGCAGCGCACCTGCGTCCGCCAACGACGGAGCTGCTGGTAGCCTAGCACCAACTTCTGGTTGGAAGGATATACTCGAATCGGAATTCCGAAACGACCCTACCATCCAGAACATCAACGCAGAAAACACGAACGACGCGCTTAATGCGTTAGCTAAGCAAGCTATCCATGCGCAGAAAATGGTTGGGGTGGATCGAATCCCATCTTTGAAGCCAGGGGCTACCGCTGAAGAGCAGTCGACTTGGCGGCAGGAGCACCTAGGTGTTCCCAAAGATGCTGTGGATTACTCCTTTTCGGATAAGATAGCTTTAGGTAACGACGAATCGGGAAATCCTGTTGAGTCGGATGTTCCTGAAGGGATAATGGAAGCCTTTCGTAATCTTTCTCATACTAACGGGCTTACTCAGGATCAAGCTGAAGGCGCTCTTCGCGATTTTCTTTTGGCAGATAACGAAGCTTCTTTGGCTAACTTGGAGGAAGATCAATCAGTAATGCGTGAATCTATGGCTAAGTTTGCTGATGAACTGGGTCACGATTATAAACCCACGATGGATCTGGCCCAGGATGCTTACAGCCGATTGGTTCCCGAGACTCTTCAGGCTAAAGTTCCCGAGTCGTTGCTTAACGACCCAGAGTTTATCAGGATGTTTGCCGACTTCGGCAAGAGCTTGTCAGATGATCGAGTCCGTGGCGGCAACGTCGGAGGCAATGACATTTACGAACCAGCTCAAGCTCTTCGAGCGATCCAGGAGTTGGAAGGTTCTAGTGGTTACAAGGATCTGTTAAATGGGCAATTAGACCATGATTCCTCGGAAACTCTTCGCGACAAGCGAGCTAGTTTGTACAAACAGGCTTATCCTATGGGATAAAAAATGCTTGACCTTGTCGGGATTTTACATTCGATGGCGTTATTGGGGTAGCTTCTGAAGTCCTGATAACGCCTTTTGGCCGCTGGCATCGTTCTGCAAAGGAAGTCCTTTTTAAGGGGTAGCTGACTGAAACAAACACAGTTCTTCATTAACTTAAAAAAAGGAAACTATTATGGCAGGCATCTCAAGCGTCGGCGGAACAGGTTCTAATGCTATCGAAACCTCGTACATTCAAATGTACAAATCTGGTTTCATGCAGCAGTTCCAGCAGTTCGACACGAAACTAGCAAACTACTTCGATATTCAGTCACAAGCTGGCGAATTCGAGTACTACGACCGGATCGGCTTGGCCGACGAACTCGTAGAGGTAAACACACGGTATCATGACAATCCTCAGTCTGAAATCTCTCACGATAGACGCCGTTTGGGTCTTCGGGATTTCGAACAAGGTAAGTACATGGAGCCAAAAGATCTTTTCCGTTTAGCGGAAGATCCTTCAAATGCTTACGTTACAGCATTGCGAGCAGCCGCTCATCGCAAGATGGACGACATCGTAATCAACCGTATCTTTGATGTTGCGAATGTTGGTAAAAAGGGTGAATCCACGGTATCTTTCGTAGGTTCTACCACAGACAAGATTACCGTTGGAGCGCTTTCTTCTGGAAACGCTCGGCCAATTACGACCGCAGGTAAGTACACACTTACCGCTGGTGACGTAGAAGGCATCGATATCGATTGTTCGTTCGACTATACCACAACTGGTACAGACTCGGGCATCACTCTTAATAAGCTTAAGGCCGCTCGTTTCACAATGGAGCGTTTGGAAGCTGTGTCGGAAGACGAGGTTCTTGATTGTTGGATTACTTCCGACCAAGCACGTCAGCTTCTCGCAATCGATGAGGTAATCAATTCAGACTACGCTACTCGTAAGGCTCTCGCTGAGGGTTCTGCGACTACGTTTATGAATTTCCGCTTCCGTCGTTCTGAGCGTTTGCTTGGTTCTGGAACGGCATCTGACCCACGTCAGTGCATCGTCGCTAAAAAGAACTCCATGATTGTTGGGTACTCCAAGAATCTGACGTTCGATATGTGGCGCGACACTGCGAAACGGAACATCCCTTACATGTACCTCTTCGTAGGTATGGACGCAGTCCGTATGTGGGGTGAATCTACTTGCCGGATCAATTGCCTTGATTCTTAATCTTAACCAAAGGAGACATTTATTATGGCAGCAATTGTATTTAGCACCGCTTTGAAGAGTTCGTCCCTTGCACGAATCTCGGTATCTACCGACGATAAGTTCATGGACCCGAATGAATTCGGCGCACGCGTTCGCAGAATTGAGGTAAATCACGTAGCAGATGGGGCAGTGACCACATCTCTACCGATTATCTTAGCACAGGTGGACAAATCCATTACGATTTTGCGTATGGATCTACTAACAGATTCGACCGTTACCACGGTCAACATCGGAACGACACCTGTGTCGCTCCCTGTTGATACGGTTACGAACATTCTCGCTGGAGTCATCGCCACTACTGGCGTTGTTCAAAGCGCACCGAATGCTACGAATCTCGCAGTAGCCGCAACGGAACCAGAGTATATTATCTGGAAGCCTGCTTCAGGTACCTTGGCTACAACCAAGATTCTGAAGGGTAGTATTTACTACGTCGACAACACGTAATCGGTTTACGTCTTGCTTTTTACGACCTTCAGCTCCATCAAGGGGCTGAAGGTCTTTTTTTTGTTATGGCAACTATACTGGGAATCGCAAATAACGCTCTTATTGAGGTGGGGGAATCTCCTGTTACTCAGACTGAGTACGACAATCTTTTAACGAAGGGGGCCAAGGTAGTATCGACTAGATACGAGGCCTGTAAGAACCATGTTCTCCGAAGCTACCATTGGAAGGATGCGGAAGCTGCCGTTAAGATTGAAGCGACTACGATCACGGAAACCGCAGCGGATACTAAGTATTCGATCACGTTAGGGGGTGCTAACTCTTACTTGGGTACAACGGCAAATCTTTATTTGAAGACGGCTGGTTCTCCCAACATTTATTACGAAGCCCCTGTTTACGGTTATGTCCGTAACTTTACTCCGCCGACTGATATGATCCGCCTTAAAATGGTTTTGGATATTAACGGCCAGTTGGAGCAGTCAGACTACAAGAGTGGCGTGATTGTTGGAAATTCGGATACAATTTACATAGCATACACTAAATATTTAGATGAGGTGTCTATGGACGATACTCTAGCTGATGCGGTTTCCCTTTATCTTGCGAGTAAGCTGGCTCGATTCCTTGGTGCAGCTGATGAAGTAGATCGCTTAAACTCCGAGTACTTTACCGCATGGCGCTTGGCTAAGAGCTTCGATGCTCAGCAAGATTCTTCCAGAACACTTCAAGCTAGCGATTGGCTTTCCGAAAGGCTTCTCGCTGGAGCTACTGGAGCCCCTTACCCTTCAATGCAGTAATGGCTAGGAAGACATCCTTAACACAATTTGATTTTTCTGGAGGGGAGCTTCCTCCATTAAAAACTGGTCGTACAGACGACCCAATTTACTCCTCTAGTTTAGAGGAGGCTTATAATACTATCCCTCGTGTAGAGGGGCCGATAATGAATCGCCCTGGGACGGAGCGATTGATTTCTGCGAATTCCTTTACTGGGTCTACACGGATAATTCCGCTCGATCCCGTTTTGGGTCAGGGGGTACTTCTCGAATTTACTGACGGGTCTATCCGCGTAATTGAGCCTCAGGGCTATGGTGTTCCGGCAGATCCTGGTTTAGTCTCTGGTGCGGGATCTGGTTTTACTGATGCTGTCACAGCTAAGACCGTTACAGTTACGGGTTCAGGAGTTGGACAAACAGGTTCTACTATTTATTATGCCAACGGAGTTTACAACTACTACAATACGGTAGCCGATCAGGAGTGGTATCGTAGGTACGTTTCGGCAACTGAGTACTACGAACTTAACTATTATTTAGATAACTCCCCATCGACTAAACCTTGGGGCTCCTTTAGTCATGTCGACACTTCGTCTGGTTCTGCTGTAACGACTACTCTTTATGGGTTTGTCTCGCCTTTCGCTTGGGAGCATTGGCAAACTATTGAGTCCGGTGCAGGTTCCCACCCTACTCCAGACCCTGTCCGAACGATTACGGTAAGTGCTGTCGCGGGTACATTGTCGGCTTACTCCGAAGCAGAGATTCCAGAGATACGCTACACTTTTTCAGGCGATACAATTTACCTTACTCATCCTGAGCACCCACCTGCGATTTTGTACAAGGATGCTTCTGACGCGTGGCAGTACTCAGCTATTGATTTTAAAGTAGCTCCACTTAACCCGAAGGATGTTGTTAACTCGGATATTCAGCTAACGCTTACAGACTACGATTATGAGGTAAGCCTTTACATCAAGTCAGCAAATTTTTCTACTTATAACCCTGGGGACCACATCTCCTATAAACATAATGGGGAGTACATCCTTGCTGAATTTGTCGAGCAAGACGGGTCTGAAGTTACTCGGGCTATTGTGAAGCCAGTTAGGTCGGTAGTTACTGGCTTAGATCCAGCGGCTTTGATCGAGCTTCAGACCTCGGCTACTTTCTCTTACTTGGGGGCTGGTATACTCAGAACTCTTTCTACGAATAAGGCTGTATTCAGCAAGGAGTTGGAAGGTTCGTACATCCGATTTGTTGACATAGAGGATGATGGTGTGGGTGTTGTGGTTAAGTGGGCTAAGATTGAAACCTATATCGGTACGGATATTGCGGGCTCAGGCTTTTACTACAACGAAGGAGTGATTCCCACAGGACTTACTTCTGCGGTTTTTGAGGTGGATAGTGTAACGTATGCAGCATCTCCTGGGGTCTTGCTCGACGTGACGGACTTCGTTGAGTACGATCAGGTAGACGGAGTAAGTGCGGTAGCTTATGATACTACCTCTGGAATTCTTAATGATACGTATGTCGAATCGGATGTAGCGGTCTTTGATTTGTCCGAAGTGTCTGGTGTTTCCGTTGGAAACGATATAGGCCGAACACTTCAGATAATCATTAACGACACTGTTCTTACTGGTGTGATTGTGGCTGATGGCGGCAACACTACTACGAAAGCTAGAGTAGTGTTTGATGGCCCTATTCCTTATACGAAAGGTGCTGTCATGGGAAATGGTGGTGTTTCGAAAGATTGGCAGCTAGGTGCGTTCTACACAGGTAATTATCCTGCTGCGGTAGCCATCTTTTCTCAGCGTCTTATCTTCGGAGGAACCCATACTCACCCAGAGACTGTTTGGTCTTCGGAGATTGATTCGTATTTTAACTTCAGTCCGGTAACGGTTAATAATCAGGTGTTGTCTACGACAGGATTCAGTGTGACTTTAGGGGGTCCTCGTTTATCGAAGATTCGCTGGATATACTCAGGTTCTCAGCTCCTTGTTGGAATGGAAGGCTCTCTTTGGATGATAAGTTCTTCTGAAGGAGTCTACACAGCATTTACTGCACACCCTCGTAAACAGGCTGAGATTGGTTCTATAATACCACCTGTTCAGATTGGGGTGATCCTACTCTTAGTTCACGCATCTGGTCGCCAGATTCACCAAGTAAAGTACCAAGATCAATCTAAGTCCTACGACATAGACGATGGTTCCGTAATTCCGAACCACCTTTTCAATCAGATTGGCCAGGAGATATCAGACATTGTGATCCAGAATGCGCCTAACCCCATTATTTGGGTTACTCGCGCGGATGGGTTGCTTTGTAGTCTTATTCCTTCCTGGTCTTCTAGGGCCACAGTTTACGGATTATCGAAACACACAATAGGTTCTGGGGTAACCGCCGTTACTGATACGCTTGTAGATGAGCTAGCAGGTACTGTTGTAGACGAGTTAGCCGAGATAATCTCCGCTGATGGTTTTATTTCATCAGTGACTGAAGGAATGGGGTCCGTAGCAGCTACTGCCTCTTTGTACGATACGTCTTCTGGTAGAGAACAGCTCTACTTAATAAGCAGCCGAGGTTTGGCTCGTTACATTGAAAGAGTTTCTTTCAACTACGAGCCTGATACGGCTGAAGATCGAACTGAGATGATGTATCTCGATTCGGCTACTGTTCGCTCAGTTGATACCCCCAAGACCGTATGGTCTGAGTTCGAGGATTATTCTGGTGAGACGATTACAGTTGTAGCTGATGGAGTACTGATCGCCAAGGATACTAGCTTCACTGGTACGGACTACACTTTAAGTGTTGCGGCATCTCAGGTAATTATCGGTTACAGCTACACTTCTCGTATTCGAAGCCTCCCTGTCAGTACGACAGGAGTTTCCGGTAATTCTGGAACTCAGGGCCGTATCGTTCGTCATTCGGGAATCATAGTTCGAATGAAGAGTACGCTCAGTATGAGCCACGGATCGGAGCTAACTGGATTGATTGCCGAGAACTTTGAGAATAATGATGACATTCTTAACGGTACTGATCTTCATACAGGGGACGTTAGACTATCTTTTCACGGAGATCGTGGTAGGCGTTCTCAATACTATGTTCAACAAACTGATCCATATCCTATGCAAATTGTATCTATAACGGAGGACGTAGAGTTCGAATGAGACCTTTAGAGAAAATCCTTGTAGCCGTTTCGTTGGTTACTCTTGCAATCTTTTATTCAGACCCGAACAGGGTTGATCCTGAAGATTCCCAGGTAGCTGCGCTTTTTGGTTTTCTTGCTTTAACTATTGGAGCTCTAGGTGGGATAATGGGCAAAAAGTCTGCCGACAAGAATGCTAGGCAGCAACGCGATGCGGGTGCTGCTAATGCCGCAGCTCAGATTGCCAATGGAAAGATTTCTGGAGCAGTAACTCGGTTTGACGCTATTGGGCCAAGCTTCCAGGCTCGCCTGGATGCGGAGAACTCGCGCGCGAATGAGACGATCTTCCGCTTTAATGCGGATATTACTCGTAAGCAGGGGAAGAT
>Ga0307995_1002059_pt1 | contig 11976 bp, 7 predicted proteins | sample EllFjometagen262_FD_203132 | JGI IMG/M metagenome (GOLD analysis project Ga0307995, IMG submission 203132) | Marine microbial communities from Ellis Fjord, Antarctic Ocean - #262 | ecosystem: Environmental > Aquatic > Marine > Unclassified | place: Southern Ocean | collected 2014-11-02
GTGCATCATTATATTATAATCCAAGTACTAATAGATTATATGCTGAACATATACAAGGCGAAGGTTCATTAATAACCAATATTAATTACGGTAATATTTCTAACCCACCATCCATCCCAAGTGTAGGCAACGGACAAATTGATGGTAGAACATCCGGCCTTGGTTTAAGTGGAAGTATGGATGCTACTGCTAACCAAACCGGTAATACTACCTTTACAGTAACATCGAATGCAACAACCGCTGCAACTGCTAGCACTATTGCTTATAGAGATAGTGCTAAAGATATTACCGCAAGACTATTTAGATCAGAGTATGATACTACTAACTCAAATATTGGGTTTATAATGTCTCAGGTTAATACTGGTTCAGATAACTATATCAGACCTTCTACTGCAGCGCAGATCAGGTCTTTCTTGAATGTAGAAAATGGTTCTACTGCAGACCAAGATTGCTTTAAAAATATTCCAATATATAGTCCAGGGCCGACTCATCAGGGTACTGCCGTTGCAGATAGTACTGCAGATAGTTTTTCAATGTTCTCCGGTACTGCTATAACTTTATCTACCAGCGGTGATAATGTAACTATAACTAATACTGCGCCAAACGTCACAACTAACTTATCAACAACGAGGAATACAACGCAAGTACAGATTAATTCATCTGATGGTACTAATGCAACTATTAATGAAGCTACAACTTCTACAGCTGGTGTAATGACTGCTGCTCATCATGATAAACTGGACGGAATTTCGCATAGTGCAAATAATTATTCTCTACCAACATATCCTGCAAATATGAACCAGTATGTAAGAAGTACTGATAATGTTCACTTTGAAGGACTCATGGTTGGCCAAACCTCTGCTGCAACGCCGAATACAATACGTTGTACTGGTGATGTAGTTGCATATTATTCTTCAGATGAAAGATTAAAAGAGAATATTAAAGTTCTTGAAAATGGTCTAGATAAAGTATGTCAATTACGTGGCGTTGAATTCGATTGGAATGATAAGCAAGATGTTTATGAAGGACACGACATAGGTGTTATTGCACAAGACGTTGAGAAGGTTGCTCCAGAACTTGTAGAAACTAGAAAGCATGATGGATATAAGGCAGTTAAATATGAAAAGTTAACGGCCCTTCTTATTGAAGCAGTTAAAGAATTAAAAGATGAAAATAAAGAACTTCGTTCAATGATCGAAGATCTCAAAAGTATAAATAGTTAAAGGAAACTAAGAATGGCGATTTATTCAAATTTGACAGTAGATCAAGGATCAAACTTTCAAGCTGATATTGATGTTACTGATACTGATGGTGATGCATTGAATCTTGCTGGTTATACAGTAGCGGGACAAATAAGGAAATCTTATAATTCAACTACTGCCACTGACTTTGTAGGTGCAGTTCAAAACGCGGCCGGTGGAGTAGTACGAATAACTTTAACTGCTATTGCTACAAATGCTATGAAAGCTGGAAGATATGTATACGATGTTGAAATAACTAAAACAGCTACAAGTGAAGTTACTAGGATCGTTGAAGGACAACTAGAAGTTAGACCGGGTGTTACAAGGGCAAGTTAATGGCGAATATAAAAGCTAAGATCAGACAGACTGGGCAAATGAAAGGTAATGCTCGGTCTAATAAAGAAATCACAGCCTCTACAGTAAAACTTGCGCAAGGAAGTTTAAGCCTAGGAGATTTAGTAGACGTAAATGTCTCAGGGCAGTCAGATGGCGTTATGATGATTTATGATGCGTCCACAGGGGAATATAAAGTTACAACTCAGATAAACAATGAAAATCTGAAAATAATTGGAGGCACATATTAGTGGCTAATTTAACAAGAATAAAAATCTTAACTACGGGATCGGCCACTGCGTCACCCTCTAATCTGGCGACTGGCGAATTTGCTTATTCATATGAGCAAAGTCAAAAGGGCACGGGTCAGGCTGGTGAAAGATTATATATTGGTTCAGGAACTGAAACCAGTGGTGTTGCAGCAAGTATAGATTTAATCGGTGGTAAGTATTTTACAAACTTATTAAATCACGCTTATGGTACTACAACTGCCAATGCTGCATTGATTGTAGATGCTAATAGTAAACTTGATGTATTGAATGTTGATAACCTAACCTTAAATGGTAATGGCTTAACTTCAACTGACACTAATGGCAATATTACTATTACTCCTCATGGTAGTGGTAAAACAGTTCTTAATAATCCATACATCAATGGATCAACTGCTGGACATTCACTTTCGGAATTCATCCTTGATACAGTCGGTGGAGCAATTACTGCTGGTACAGGCATTACTGTTGTTAATAGTGACGGTGGTGATACATCAACAGTTTCGATTACAAATACCTCAGTCGGTGCTGGTAGTTATGGTTCAACCTCAGTAATCCCAACATTCACAGTTAATGCTCAAGGGCAATTAACAGCAGCTGGTACAGTAAACTTACCAGATCTAGCTTTTGCTGGTGATAGTGGCTCAGGTGCTATTGATTTTAATACTGAAACAATTACTTTCACTGGTGGTACAGGACTTACTACTGTAGCTTCAGGTAATGCTGTAACAACTACCTTAGACAATACCGCGGTTACTGCTGGCAGTTATGGTAGTACTACACAAATTCCTGTTATTACTGTAGATGCACAAGGTAGATTAACTGCAGCTTCAGTAGCAACTATTGCTACAATCCTTAACATTGCTGCTGACTCAGGCACAGACGATGGAGTATCACTACTTACTGATACTCTTACAGTTAGTGGTACTGCAAACGAGATTGAAACCTCTGTAAGTGGTGATACTATTACCGTAGGAATTGTGACTAACCCAACTCTTTCTGGTAACGTGATTGTATCGGGTAATCTAACAGTTCAAGGTACTCAAACATCTGTTGAATCAACTGTAATTACTCTTGATGATCCAGTCATAATGTTGGCAGATAACTCTGCAGTTGCAGCAGATGCACTAGATCGTGGTGTTGGATTTAAATGGGGTAATGGATCTGTTGTTAAAGATGGTTTCTTCGGTTTAGATAGAACTACATTAAGGTTTGTATTTAAGCCCGACGATTCAGCAGAAGCTGATTCTACTGATGAGAATTACGTAGCACCTTGGGGTGATGCAGAGTTTGGTAACATCTATGGTACTGGTGCTGATCTTGGTAATATTACAGTTGCTATTGCAGATGATCAAACTATTACTACGGTATCTGGCGATTTAGTACTTGATTCAAATACTAATGAAGTTGTTACTAATGCTAACCTAACTGTTAATGGTACTGTTGATATTACTGGTGCAGTTACATTAACGAATGACCTTGCAGTTGCTCATGGTGGTACTGGTGTATCAAGCTTTACTGGCAATTCAATTATCACTGCTAACGCTGGTGGTACTGCATTAAGTAATCTAACAAGTTCATTAGGAACCGCTGGTGATATTGTACAATTCACTGCAGCAGGTGCACCAGTAGTATCTAATATTATAGATGGTGGTACATACTAATAAACTAAGGTTTCTCCTAGTATAAATAGTATTATAATTCGTTACATAACGAAGTAATACTTTTATAATCTCCCTATATAGGGATTGAACAACTAGGAGAAGCCAAAATTGGCCAGACAATCAGATATTCGTTTACGGCGTTCAGCCGTAGCAGGTGCGATACCTTCAGCAACAAACCTAAACCTCGGTGAATTAGCACTTAACACTGCCGACGGCAAAATGTACATGAAGAAATCTCTCGGTGGAACTGATACCGTTGTAGAGATTGGAGGTGGTACTACCCAAGATGGTGTATGGAATGAATACAAATACACATCAACTAATAATCAAACTACCTATACTGGAACTGACGATGACGGGAAAACACTCTCGTATCTAGTTGGTTACTTACAAGTATTCTTTAATGGTATATTATTAGATAATGGTATTGATTACGCTGCGACTAATAGTTCTTCTATAGTACTTACTAATGCTGCAAGTACTAGTGATATTGTTCAAATCTCTTCATTCGCTAAAGTATTAGGTACTGGCGATGTAACACGATCCACACTTTCTGGTAATGGCTCAACCACAGCATTTACAATAGCTTCTGCACCAACTCATGAAAATAATTTACAAGTATTCATTGATGGTGTCTATCAAGAAAAAAGCTCATACTCACTTTCTAATACAACATTAACTTTTGACGCTGCTCCAGCAAACGGTACTACTATTGAAGTAATGATTGGTACTAATAACGTTACAGTTGATGGTGTGCAAGACTTAGCGATTGGTGGTAATCTTACAGTAGCAGGAACATCAATATTTAGTGCTAGTATGACTGGTAACTTAACTGGTAATGCTTCAGGTAGTGCAGGAACAGCAACTAGTTTAAGTAATCATAACACTGGAGCATTGACCGAGGGTAGTAACCTATACTTTACTAACGAAAGAGTTGATGATAGAGTCAATGCATTAATCGTTGGTGGAACAGGAATCACTGCAACGTATAACGATTCAGCTGGAACACTTACAATTGATGGTTCAGCACAATACGGCGACTCTGATGTTGAAAGTTATCTAAGTGGTGGAACTGGTGTAACATTCTCAAGTGGTGCTATATCAATTGGTCAAGCAGTAGCTACTACAGACAATGTAACCTTTGCATTAATTACAGCCACTGGTGGTAATTCAACTCAATGGAATACAGCACACGGTTGGGGTAACCATGGTGCTCAAAGCTATGCTACTCAAACTTATGTTAATACTCAAGTATCGAATTTAGTTGATAGTGCGCCTGGCGCTTTAGATACATTAAACGAACTTGCTGCAGCTATCGGAGATGATGCTAACTTTAGTACAACTATAACAAATAGTATTGCTGCAAAACTTCCTCTTGCGGGTGGAACACTTACTGGAACTTTAAACGGAACAACTGCTTCATTCTCAAATACTGTAACAGCTACTAATGGATTCCTAGGTAACATCACAGGTAACGTAACTGGCAATGTTAGTGGTTCTGCTGGAACTGTAACAAGCCTAAGCAGCCATGATACTGGAGACTTATCAGAAGGTAGTAACCTATATTATACCAATGCTAGGGCTGACGCAAGAGCGGATGTAAGAATAGCAGCTTCAAATACAGGCGATTTATCTGAAGGTAGTAACCTATACTTTACCAATGAAAGAGTAGATGATAGGGTTGGAGCTTTAGTACAAGCTGGTACAAATATTACAACTGTATACGACGATGCAGCTGGAACATTAACCATTAACTCTTCTGGTAAAACACAAGAACAAATAGAAGATATTGTTGATGGTTTATTAGTTGCTGGAACTGGTATCGGCTTAACATATGATGACACAGCAGGAACTTTAACAGTTGCAAATACTGCGGTTGGAGCAAATGCCTTTGGTAATATTGTTATATCAGGTCAAACAACAGTAGCGGCTGATTCGACAAATGACACCCTAACTTTAGTTGGTGGTGCTGGTATTGTTCTTACTAGCAATGCTGGAAGTGATACAGTTACTATTACGAATAGTTCACTTGGCGCAAATGCATTTGGTAGTATTGCAGTTAGTGGTCAAACCACAGTGGCAGCAGATTCTACAGGAGATACTTTAACTTTAGTCGGGCAGAATGGTGTTACTATTACAACCAACGCTGGTTCTGATACAGTAACGATTGATGGACATACATCTTATGCTCCATTTAATACAGATTTATTTACAGCTAACGGTTCTACTACTGCATTCGTATTAGGTTCAACACCAAGTTCAGCAGATAACTTAATTGTATTCATAGAAGGTGTTTATCAGAATAAAAATTCTTTCTCACTTTCAGGTTCTACATTAACAATATCTCCTGCATTAACCACTGGCCTAGAATTAGTAGTTCATCAGATTGGTGATGTTGTGTCGGGTGTAGGACTATTAAGGAATAACTTTACGGGTGACGGTTCAACTGCCGCATTCACTTTATCCCAAGACCCATTACATGAAAACAATCTCTTTGTATACTTTGACGGTGTATATCAAAATAAGAGTGAGTTTAGTGTAAGTGGTACTACTTTAACATTTTCTACAGCTCCTGATAGTGGAGATGCTATTGAAGTTATAGTACCTAAGACGACTGAAATACAAACTCCTAGTGTTAATGCTATTGATGATGCAGCACAGTTTAATACTAATAATATTATACCAAACGCAGTAACGACTACTGTTGTTGCTTCTACTTCTGCGACTACTATTGCTAGTCATGCTGCAGCAACATATAGAACAGTAAAATACTTAGTACAATGTACACAAGGAACCGATTATCATTCAACAGAAGTTAATTTAATCCATGATGGAACCACTATATATATTACTGAATATGGTTCACTCTGGGATAATGCAGCATTAGGAACATTCGATGCTACTATTTCTGGTGGTAATATCTTATTACAAATTACGGCAGGGAGTGCTTCGAGTATGACAACTAAAGTTATATCAACTGCAATTCCTTTATAAATAGAACTATACAATCACAACGGTGGAGAGTGAAACCAAGTGGCAAATAAAAACTTTACAGTAAAGAACGGATTAGAGGTCGGTGGCCAAGAAGTCATTAGCTCATCCGGCGCTATAACATCAGCAGCCCTTGGCGGCCAAGTACTCGGAACTTCTGCAAGTCCATCCTTTGCTAATATTACTACGGCAGGTTATCTAAGAGGGCCAGCATCATTTGTTATTGATCCAGCTGCCCATGGAGATGATACTGGTACAGTAGTTATTGCTGGTAACCTTCAAGTAGACGGCACTCAAACAACAATCAATTCTACCACAATGACTGTGGATGACCTTAACCTTACTCTTGCGAGTGGAGCCGCTAATGCTGCTGCTGCCAATGGTGCGGGTATTACGGTTGACATTACTGGAGCAACTAACCCTTCTCTAGTGTATGGTAGTTCAAATGATGATTGGAATTTTAATAAGAATTTAAATGTTACTGGTAATATTGGAGTATCAGGTACTGTAGACGGTATTGACATCGCAGCACGAGATGCTGTACTGACTTCTACGACTACGACTGCTGGTGCGGCATTGCCAAAAGCTGGTGGTACTATGACAGGCAACTTAACAGTTCAGACATTAGTTGGTATCAATAAAGCTGTTAATTCCGCAGTAGGCTTAAGTGTTGGTTCAGATGCAGCTTCAGCCACATCTTATGGATTAGAAGTCACTAATAATTCTTCAAATACAAGATTCCTAGTAGATGGTTTAGGCTCACAAAGATTTTACGGCAGTGATAACTCTGAAACTGCCAGGTTTACAGATGGCAAACTGGGTATCGGAATAACTGAGCCTTTAGCTCCTTTGACTATTAATAACTATCTTGCTTCAGCGACCAGCGGAAGTACTATATATGTTAAAAGTAGTAGTGCTTATACAGTAAACGATCCGTCTGTAGTTGCTGCTACTCCAGACGGAATATTAGTAACATCTAATAGTAGTAACACGAACGGCCCTGATAAAATGGGATTAGTTCTTTATAATGATAATGCTGCCGCCGCCGCCTTTTCTCCAATGCTTCTATTTGCAAAAAGAGAAACTGATTCACCTCACAGAGCCTCTATGGCAGGAATATATGCCAAAGCTCCTTTAGGCAATGGAAATAGCAATGCTTGGATAGACGGTGAATTACATTTTGCAACTGCTGGAGCAGCTAGCCAAGGTATAAAGTCTAGAATGGTTATTGATAAAGAAGGCAACGTGGGTATCGGAACAGCTGCCCCAGCATCCTTGCTTCATGTAAAAGGAACTAATAGTTATGGGTCTCTTAGAATAAGTCCAACAAGTGCAAATGGCGAGGCGGCCATGGCATTCTATCCAGATGTTGCAGGAACAGGTACTGCTACTGCTTGGATTGTAGGACAGGCTCCTTGGGGTCATACCGGTGATTTTGCTATAGGTAACCAAGCGTTTGGCGGCCCAATAATGTTAATACAGCAAAATGGCAATGTTGGTATTGGCACAACTGCCCCAGCCGCTAAACTTGAGGTTGGTAAAAACGAGGCAGTTTCACATCAAGTAAGAATAACCTCAGGTGTTTGGAATGAGCCAACTCTGTTTTTCAATTGTCACAGTAATTATAATTATACTTTAGGAAACTTTGGAACTTCAAGCGTTAAAAAATTCCAGCTTAAAACTAATGATGGATCTGTAGTACTGTCAACAGCCGGCAACAATAGCATCTACGTTGGTATCGGAACAACTACTCCAAGTGTTAACCTTGAAGTTATTGACCCTGTATCAGGCAACTTTGCTGGCGCTATTACTGTAGGTGGCAACGGTAGTAATCGAAGACTTATATTAGAGCAAACTGATGTATTGACTTACAGAATGGGCGGTACGGGCACTAACTCTATAACTCAACTGGTATCTGGAGGATCCGCAGGTGCTGGCACTGTTGGTCTTACAATTAGGCCAGCCGGTCAGATACAAACCCCGTTAAATCCTGCTTTCAGAGCAAACGCTAAATATGGCCAGACTTATGCGTCAGGTTGGCAGCATGTGCTTTACGATACTTCCGTTACCACTAGAGGGACTGGTTATGCAAATTCCAGATTTACGGCTCCTGTTGATGGTTGGTATCAATTTAATGCACAATGGACAGCCGCTAATAATTCAGATAATGATGGAACACTTTCAATTTGGATAAATGGTAGTGCAACCAATTTGGTCGCTTCTGTTTCTACGCCTAATACTGGACCTAACTATGATGGCCATACAATTTCAGGTTGTTGTTATTTAGCCGCAACTCATTATGTTCAGGTACATAGATATTCATCAGTGAGTAATTCAACAAGAACTTCGGCCGCTTATGGTGGTTGGTTCAGCGGATTTTTAATAGGATAACAAAAATGACAACAAAAGTTAAATTAATTGCAGCAGGAGTTATTACTCCCAGTGAGCTTACATTAACAACTGCCAGTGCGGGTACAAATACTGTAACTCCTGCAACAACTGCTTTTGTTCAACAAGAATTAACTTCAGGTTTAGCTCCTAAGTCTACTATTGCAAGTCCTACATTTACAGGTACTCCAAGTGCACCTACTGCTGCTGGTAATACTACAACCACTCAACTGGCAACAACTGCATTCGTACAACAAGAAATTACTACATTAATTGGTGGGGCGCCTAGTACACTTAACGACCTGAATGAATTAGCGGCAGCCATTAATGATGACGCTAATTATAATAGTACTCTCACTACTGCACTTGCTACTAAACTACCTTTAGCTGGGGGTACTTTAACTGGGACATTAAATGTAGGATCAAGTTCAGAAGTCATTATAGCTAGTAGTGGTTCTTCTCTATTCCCCAGTTTAAAAGTTAATAATAATGGTTATGTAGGTTCAGCCTCAGTAACAGATGCTTTACAATTCCAAACAAATGGTGATATTAAAGCTAAAACTAGGTTCGGTGTTAATGTAACACCGGTAGGAAATAATTTCGCCCTGCAAGTCGTAGGTCTTGGAGCGAGTACTAATGATGCAAGAACTGCGAAGTTCGTAGGCTCTAGCAACCATACAACTATCGGGGGTACCGGCCCAACTATTGTACTAGCAAATGCTAATAGTACAGTGAATAATATCACTAAACTAAGCTTTGAGACTGCTTCTGCGGGAGAAGCAGTTTCTTTAAATGTCATTAATACTAATCATAGTAGTTTTTACGGTGACTTTGCAATAAACACTCGAGGCTCTGACGGCTATTCTGAAAAATTGAGAGTTATGGCAAACGGTAATGTTGGTATCGGAACGACTAATCCAGCTAGTAAACTACACATATCAGGTAATTCAGATGTCAGTGATGAAGATTGTCAGCTAATTATTGAGGACGTTGATGGTTCAACTGGAAGTAGAATACCTTCAATTCAGTTTAGATCTTTCACTAGTAACACAGTCACGAATCAAGGAAGAATAAGAGCCACAGATACTCAGGGCATGATATTTAGTGGGTCTAGTGCACAGGGAGATGACTTAGTTGTTAAGGCAGGTAAAGTAGGCGTGGGTATGATTCCTGTTGAAGTATTAGACTTAAAAGCTGATTCAGGAGATACCCGTCTTAGACTAGATGCAGTTAGTGGTTCTGATACAGAAATTAAATTCTTTAATGCAGGAGCTGCTCAATATACAATCGGCCACGATGATGCTACAGATAACTTTGTTATTGGCACTATTAACGTAGATACACCCTTGGTTTCTATAAGTAAAGCAGGAAATATTAGTCTTAATGGTGGTGGCATTATTGAAGCACCGAGCGTTGGTGGAGGCGAACCCCTAACCTTAAAAGCAGCCGGCGGAATCACTGCAATTATAGATTCTAATGGTAATGGCGGTGATGGAGAGTTTTTCAGGGTTCAAAAACATACAGGTGACAATTTATTAACTGTTCAAGAAACTGGAGCCGTTGAGGTTACAGGAACCTTAAATGCAAATGGCACATTATCTGCTACGGCTAGTGTTGGTGTTAACCAGCTTTTCAAGTCAACTTACAACTATGGCTCTAATAGAGATTGGGCTTTTAGGACTAATAACTATGGCTCTTCAAACTGGGGTGGTTGGTCATTAGAGCAAAGTGGAGAGCAACAAGGAACTCCGGATATAGCGAGAATAGGCGTTCACGCTAACGGTAATGTTGGTATTAGAATGGGTGGTCATGCGTCTTCAGGTTTAACTACAGTTAACCCTGCTACTGCTCTTCATGTTGGTGGAGATATAACAGTTGGTACTGCTGAAAGTGTAGGAACAGGTGCAGCAGCAGCTATTAGATTCGTAAACGATAATGAAAGAGCTAGAATAACATCAAACTATGCCGCAGGTGGTGGTGGTCAGATGGGATTCTGGACTGACTCTACTGGCGGTACATTATTACAAAGAGCATATATTAAAAATAATGGTGAAGTTAATCTACAGGCTGGACTAAGGTTAAATGGATATAATTTCGGCAATAGTGATGTATTTAAAACTTATTATATTAGCGGCCCCAGCACTAGCACTATTACTAGAACTATTAACGTAAATACATATTTTGGTTTTACTAATGGAACTGGTGGTTATTTTATGATGTCCTTGCATGGATGGCAGACTGATAGTGCGGCCGGACTTATACATTGGCATAATGCTGGTGGTAGTGGCATAATGACATCTGCATATTTTCAACCTTTTTATACACCAACAGGACTTACAGTATCTGTTGCAAAAGGGACTGGAGATTATGATATTGATATAACATTAACTGGCACGCACACCAACACTCATGGCTGGCGCATGAACGTTTGGGGATAGGAGAAATAAAATGACAGTTGAATATACTTGGTCAATCCAAGACATGAAAAGAAACACTTCTGATGATGGAGTATTTGAGGTAACCTTTAGAGTTTCGGCCCTTCGCGGAACGTGTCAGACCAGTGAATTGGCTGGGGTTGAACTAACACCAGATCCATTATCTGATACTTATATTGCTTATACTGATTTAACAGAGAACCATGTTATAACTTGGGTCAAATCTGTTGTAGGGCAATCCGCAATGGAAGAAGAAGTACTTAATAAATTAAATATATTGCATCCAGAAGTCGATGCGACACCAGTAGTGCAAAATGGGATTCCATGGAGTTCCTCAGAATAATAGGATATAAATAGTAATATGGCAAATACAAAAATTACATCACATGTTATAGAAGCTAATGCTATTCTATCAACACATATCGCATCTGGTGCAATAACTAGTGGACACCTATCTAATATTACCTCGGATAATGTTTCTGAAGGTTCTACTAATGTGTATCACACTGCAGCAAGAGCTCGAGGAACGATATCGGTTACGGGTGGTAATCTTGCATATGATTCAAGCACTGGTGTTCTTCAATTAACAGATGCTGAAATTAGAGATGCTATAAGTGCTACTTCTTCGGGTGATGGTTCATTAACATATACCAGC
>Ga0307995_1002061_pt1 | contig 11974 bp, 5 predicted proteins | sample EllFjometagen262_FD_203132 | JGI IMG/M metagenome (GOLD analysis project Ga0307995, IMG submission 203132) | Marine microbial communities from Ellis Fjord, Antarctic Ocean - #262 | ecosystem: Environmental > Aquatic > Marine > Unclassified | place: Southern Ocean | collected 2014-11-02
GAAAGCCGTGTGCACCTATATCAATATCAGATGTTGCTTCTATAGCTGCGGTAGTTAATGTTGAAATAGTTGTTGATCCAATTGTACCTCCTTCTATTGCATCACCACTAATTTGATTTGCAGCTAGCGTTAAGGTACCAGCTGAGACATTTAAAGTTTTTCCTGAACCTACGGTTATATTTGAAGTTGCAATTGTAGTACCGTCGATAGTACCAGCATTGATGTCTGCTGTATCTGCCACTAGACTATCAATATTTGCAGTACCGTCTATGTATAAATTATTCCATTCTCTTGTAGCCGAACCTAGATTTGATCCTGCATCAGAAGTCGGTACAATATCGCCGCTTGCTGATATTTGATTTAGTACAGCATTTGAACCGCTTACTATTACTTTTTTCCATGATGCCATTTTTTTTCTCCGTGTTTCTAATTAGAAACGATTTTTATATTATACTACATATATAAATATGCCTAAAGTTAACTCTTACCTAAATAAAATTCATTATCACCGCTACTATAATAAAATCCTCCAGCTACAGCATCAGGATCAAAGGAAAATCCACCTAATGTCAGTACACCTTGCCCGTTTACGGTTATACTATCGAAGCTACCAGATTTTAATAGAAAGAAATCATCAGTATTACCAGATAACTGGATTGAGCCAGTTATTTGAATTCCATCAGATGTTACGGTTGCAATTGAACTTGTACCGTGGTATAAATCAAAATTTGCAGATGAACTGATTATTCCGCTTTGTATACTAATTTTTGCCATTATTACATCTTCCTGATCATACATTTAATTAACGAACTACTACCTTCAGATGATTCTAATGCTTGCCCTATTACTTTTCCGAATAGATTCTTCTTGAATAAATAGCCAACATTTACAGATTTTCCGTGTCCTAATTTATCTGAAGTAACAATATATTCTCCTTCCTTTATAGTACCCGTTACTAATATATGTTCAGCTCCTAGAACAATTGGTTCATCCTTTCCTTCTCTTGTTACTCCCATAACAAGTAAATCTTCAGCTTTGTAGCAAGGGATACATTTTCCATTTTTCCAAGTCACAATTGTCCCTGTTGGTAAATCTTTTAATCCTCTTGTCCGTAACCCTACTTCAAATACACCACCAGTTGTTGTTGATACAGAATATACATCGCGCCATCTTAAAGCTGCTGTCCCTAAATCAGCTGAATTATCTGATGATGGACTTATAGTTCCTCCTGTGGTTATATTACCGCTTGAACTTATCTCACCTTGAACTGTTAATCCGATAACTGATGGGTTTGTATTAAGGATACCAACTTTTTCCATGAATACAGATTTACCAGATCCATGACCTCCGAAACTTGATGTAGTAAATAATGTATAAGAATTTCCACCTGCTCCAGTGATTGCTCCCCCTGATCCTCCTAGTTGATTATCTGCATACATAACAGCAGCTTTTCCTTCAGCTCTACCACCACCTAGTGAACCACCATTTCCGTCAACATTACCCACAAACGTTCCAGATACAGTTGTAGATGTCCCTCTAAGGTGAAGAATGTTAGTACCAGTCCACCCCTTGCCTAACTGGACGTTTGTAGTCTGCCCTATTAACCGACGAGTATTTCCACTAGTTTCTTGATCCCGGAGTGTAAGGAAGGTTCCGTACATACTTCTATTACCACTCCACTCTTGAGCTCTACCTATATAAAATGAAGAGGTTGCATTGTGGGTATAACTTTCTGCTGTATTCGGACCCACCATTTCCATATATGCTGCAGCATTATCATCTCCATATTGTGGATACGAAAGTGGTTTAATAAATAACCCTGTTTGTAATTCACCATTTGTAGCTTCATTATATGAAGTGTAAGTAATAGTAGCTGCTGAACGGATAACTGATTCGTCCCCGATACCTACCTGTTCAGTATCACTATTTGCAAGTGTTTTAGTTATTAATAATGAACCAGACATAATCATACTACCATCAGGATGTATTTCTATTCTCGTTTTAGCTCCTGATGTTTTACTATCTGCTACTCGGAGTTGCATTTTACCTATTGTTCCGTTTGCATCTGCATCTGTAATTACAGTACGTATTGCAGATACTTCCCCTGCTGATCTATCCCCTAATGCACTAGCTTCTGATGAAGCAGCTGATCCAGATGATACCATCCACCTGACTGATCCAATAATGTTACCTACCTGATCAGCTCCTACTCCAAACTCTCCAAGCTGTTCTGCAACGTATAATAACTTTGATTGATCTCTCGACCTTAAAGCATTAAACCATGTAACTAAACTACCTCCAAATGTATTATCTCTAATGTCCTCTACTTCAGTCTCCTCCATTCCGAGTACTTTTGCAAAAGCTAAAACAGGTACTGCTGATGATCCTCCTGCAGTGTATGATAATATTACCTCACTACCAGTTGCTGAAAATGCTGAATCTTTATTAAATGATTCAACGTTCCCTTCATTATTAATTTTTAATCCGATTAAGTTTTCCCTCCGCCTAAATACATGTTCATCAGCTGCTACTTCAAACTGTGCAGTTGGATCTGTAGTACCAATTCCTATCTTTCCAGAAGTTGATCCTGAGAAGTAGAACATTGCACTTTGAGAGCCAGTAATTACAAATGATGTACCGTCATCCCCTTTTAAATTCTGCATCCGTACTGTTGCAGATTGTGTTGCAAAACCTCCTACCGATGAGGTTACTGATGAGGTGTAGAACGTTATACTACCGGAGGATATAAATATACCAGGAGACCCTACAAATGCAGCTTGGTTTAATTCCATCCTACCACGTTTACCTTTACCACCTCCTTCACTATCCCCTTCTATAGATGGTTTATCTTTTATTATAGTTACATAACTAGAGGTATCAGGGCCACCTGGTGGATCCTTCTTTACCTGTCGTATTGTACCTCTAACCATTTGACCGGGGTGACTCTCGTTTCTATTTGATTGCCACATCAATACTTCACCATCCCCTAATGGTGGTTGATTCATAGCTATAGGACTTTGATTAGCTGCGTTTGATATAGTTACTGCAGGTGTGAATGTTACACCATCAGTACCACCTGTAACAGTGATCTGCTTAGCTATTATTATACCACTTGAGCTTATATTACCTGATGCAGTTATATGACCAGATGATATTAAGTTACTTGCACTTATGAATGCACCTGCTCCAGATGATCCACTCACCCAGATGTTTTTAGAAGCGGTTATACTACCTGATCCGTGAATATGTACTGATTCACCTCCTACAGTAAGTGTTTGTGTTCCTGGATTATATTGAAGAAAACGATTAGATTGTAACTGATTAGCTCCTGATAAGTTATCTATAAACGGTACGTAGTGAGCAGCGTTATTTGAAACTGTTGCTGATTCAATTTGCAAATCACCTCCAGCAGTAGCACCTAGCCCTGTTCCTGCAAATTGACTTGCATCTACAGAAAGTGCTATATTTGCTGCTGCAGCTTGGTTAAGGGTGAAGGGTTGATTTTCACCAGCCATACCTTTTCCAGGTACAACAGTGATAGTTGTATCTCGGACATCAATTCCATCTAGTTTTGTATGATCAGTATCTGTAAATACATTTGAATCAGATGCATTCTCTACAGCTGTTCTAATTTCAGCGTCAGTTTGATCATCTTTAGCGTCTGTATCCCCGGAGTATCCTAGATTAGCTAATGTTAATGTTCTTGTTGCAACTACTCCATTAGCATCAGTAACATGTCCTGCTGTATCTGTTGTTATATTAATATCTAAATCAGAAATTATAACGGCGCCTGTTAAAGCTGTTGTATCGATATCAATATCATCACCATCTTTATCAGTAGGGTGAGTGTATACTGTATCTGGAGAGGTAATAGTCATTATCCATGGAGTGCTTGTTGATCCATCAGATTCACCGGCTGATGACCAGTTAGTTCCAACTGGACCTGTTGCTGAAATAAACTTAATGTATTTATTTTCCGTAATAGTATTACTATCATCATCATCATCTCTAATAACAAATCCGTCACCCATATGATCTGCAGGTTCACCTCCTCCTGTACTACCACCGTAACTACCTGTCATGTAAACTCGACCTGAACCGGAATCATATACTAAAACGCCTTGATTTGTAATAGAAGATGCTCGTACGACATGTGATGCACTGAAGAATAATAACCCACTCCCACTTATATTACCTGAAGCTGTTATGTTACCTGTAAAGTGGTGAGTATCATCAGCTGTGTCACCAAATATGGTGCTACCTTCTTTGAATACTATTGAACTAGAGACAATATTAGTGTGGAATTCATTTGAAAATATAGTTCCTGATACGAATAATGATCCTGTTACAAATACATTTTTAGATGAAGTAAGTGCAGTTATACCGTTAAACCACGGTGATAAAAAGGTTGAATTAGGTTGACTTGATAAGAATAGACTTGGATCATTTCCTTCAAATTGAGCATTTTCTACCCTAGATACTACTTTAGCTGAACCGTTCTTATTTTTATATCGTAGCTCAAACATGTACTGATCATTGAACCTAGTTACAGCTGGCATAGGTATTAATGTTCTAATAGTATTTGGCGTAACTCCTGTTTCTATAGGTGTACCTGTTGCAGAGTTAACTGTAATGTTAGCAATTGTCCATGTACCTGTACGCACGACCAGTGTAGGTTTAATTACACCACTTAATTTGGTTTTAAATTCAAAACTATTACCAATGAATTTTTCACCATTAGGGGCAGTTCCAGAATTTATTACACTACCTATGTGCTCACCTAAGCTTGCTTCAGCTTGATTACTACTGTTAGTTGGACTAACCCCAGATCCAGAAATATATACATCAATTACAGCGTTTGGACTGCTTGAGGCAACAGGGTCAGTATATGCGTCAAACTCAATAAAGTAACTTGTATTTGCGGCTAATCTTTTTTGATAAGCTGCTTTTGGGCTAAATGTATGAAAAACTGCTCGATCTTGATTCCATGTAGAGGTGCCACCTGGAACAGTTAGTTTAACACCATTTAATATATAATCATCATTCTTAGTTGCTACAGGTTGTGCAACTGGATCATCTCCAAAACCACTATATACTCCCCAAGACATTCCTAGGTCCCAGTATTTAGCAATTACACTTTGATTATCAAATACTCCAAAATCTATGAACTCCTGTGTATTACCTTCACCCGTACTCCTTGCGTCATCAATGTTTATGCTTGATGGTTCTATCGGAAATTCTGTTAGCTTGGTTAGTGATCCTTCTACACGATTACTTTTAACATATACCTCTACATCAGTTGCAATACCGCATAACGGTTTTAAACCGTGTATAGTTATATCTGCATAAGATGTATGTTGCTCAACAGTCTTTGCAACTGATGTCATAGTTGTTGTTTCCGCTGTCGGGTCAGTATATGATATAGATGCGGATGTCTCATTCCAGTTTAACTGTAATCCTAGTTTTGTATCAAAAAATGTAGCAGGGTAATCTTGTATATCACCTCCAGGATTTACAGCTTTAACTATATAAGCAGGTGTTACCTCAGCTTCTGTAGAGTTTATTACTGCACTTATTGTAGCGTAAAACGCAGGAGTGTAGTAGCGACCTCGCCCTACATTATACCCTTGGGTAAGGCTGTGAATATGATCTAAACCTCCAGAAACATATATGTGACCTCCTACCATACTGGATGAGAATCTTAAATTACCAGTGTATACAGTTAGTTTACCTGTTCCTAAAGATTGTGTATCAGGTAATGTTAGTACATTATAGTGCACCTTTCCAGTCTTACTACCAGTAGGATATTGTGAGTTATATGTTGGTGAATATGAACCTGAAACAGTATATGGCTCACCAGGGGTTCCTGGATTTATACTATACACATCTTCATATGTCTCATATGTCCATGGTATCTTAGTTTCAGATATGGAAATTGATGGAGCTTCATCATACTCAATAGTTCCGGATATATCATCGCTTTTTACTTGAAGTACTGATGACCATCGCACGTTAAACATATCCTTACACTCATCTGGTAATGGACATCCACATTCATCTACTAATGCTTCACCAACTAAGGTTATAGCTCCTGGACCTGATGGTGTTTCTTTGTTAATAGCAATACACATCCGTATTGATTGACTACCTTTCTTTTGTGGTAATAATTCATATGAAAGTGGTGTACCGTTTACATCAACTGCTTCAAATAAAATTTGAGAATTTACAATAAACCTGTTCCTAGGAGGCGCGAATTCAAATATATTTCCACCTGCTTTTAACTCTGCTGGTTTACTAATTATATTAAAGTAATATAAACTGTAATCAGATGAATCATTAATACATACGTCTAGATTTAAAAGACCTTTCTTAGTAGGTGCATTATTCAGACGTGATATTACTCCAGGATAGCTGCTAGCAGCTCCTATTTTTGAATTGTTTTTTCTTACTATATATGTCATTTGCTCTATCTATACCCTCTATATAAATAAGTATGACGAAACTTTATTCGTGAGTTATTTTCGAGAATCCATCCACTTTTGTAATATCAATTAAATTATCTACTACATCTCTCACTGAGTCTAGATGACTTATTATCATAAGTAAGTCAAATTGAGATTTTAAGAAGGTAAATAGCATAAATAATGAGTTAAGATTATCTGAATCTAGGTTTCCTAAACCTTCATCAATAGCTAGAAAGTTTGGTCTCGGTAAATTAGATACATTAACTAGCGCTGTTCGTATAGCTAGAGAGGATATAAACTTCTCCATACCAGATGTTAGCTCAAGTGGCCATGTCTTTTCCTCACTATAAACAATGTATGTGTTAATATTTTTACCATCTAACTCAAACATAATTTTAAACTCCACTATTTGCGCTAGTATATCATTAACCTCCTCCTCTATAATAGGTATTACCTGGGTAATTAATTCGTAAGGTACACCATCTCTCTGAACTGCATCAAGATAGTATTCGTACGCTTTAAATTTCTGTTCGAGCTCAGATGCTTTCTTAATTGAGTGTAGTATACTATTTTTAGTGGATAGTGCAACTTCTATAGCTCCATGGAGAGTCATAAACTCTTCATCTATAATGATCTTTTCATCAACAAGCTCATCACTCTTACCACTTAACTCACTAATCTGCTCAGTTGTTTTATTATTATGAATAATAGCTTTTTTGTTTTCATGATATTTTTTCATCTCTAACTCAACCACGAGTTGTAGTTGTTGAATTTTATCGCGCTTTTCTTTAGCTTGATAGTATGCAATTCTACCAACATTTCGCTCTCGCTCAATAGTAGATAGTAAATTATTTACTTTAATAATTTTAGCGTAATCATTCTCGATACCTGTATTATTAGATATATACTGCTCACATTCATTTATCTTCTGTATTACTATATCTGCTTTTAGTTTATCTTGCTCTAAACTTGTTTTAGTATCATCTTGTATCTTTATAGATGCACTCTCGCGTTCCTTACAGAAATTGCAATTAGGATCAAATGTATTATCATTAGCTTCAAGTTTCTCTAATTTATACTTAACATCAACCTTAATACGATCTCGCTCTGCTTTTAACTCTTTAACTACTCCACGATTTTTAGTTAATATATTAAAAGTATCTTCAACTTCAGATAAATTATACTGCTGGAGTATGGTAGTAGCTTTTGATATCTTCTCTTTATTTTCAATTGCAGTATTTTCATCTGACTGTAACCTACTGTTTATAACTTCTATTTGATTGATATAGCTACTGCATTGTAGTTTCATAGAATCGAGATTATCATTAACTGACTCTATCTCTATAATTTTAGATTGCAATGCAACTATACGCTTGTCTAATGTACCTATTTTACCAGATAGTGAAGTAGAGGATTTTTTTACCTCAAGCTTTCGCTCTCGCTTAATTTCTAATTCTACCTCTGCATCTGCTAGCTGTTGTGTGAAATCTGTCTTTTTAAAATCTTTTAGTAATGCACTAACATCTTTTATTTCATCACTTGCTGCTCTCCACAGGTCGTCAAATACTTTTATATCTAAAAATTGTGCTAATAAATCCTTTCTCTCTGATTGTGATTTATCTATAAACCCTGTATTATTATTCTGAAGTGATAGAGATGTTAATATAAAATCCTCGAAGTGACCTACGTGAGAGTTAATATTTTTATTAGTATCATATCTAGCTTCTCCGTTAAGTGATACCTCTGTACCTTGTTCATCAAGAGTCCAGAAGTTTACTTTTACAGAGTATTTACCTTCTTTCCATCCTTTGAGCCCTTTACTACCATTCCGCTCTATAAAATAGTCTTGACCATCTATCTTAAAATGAAGCTTACAGTGGAATGTATCCTTCTCACTATTCATAACATCTCTAGCTTGAGATGATCTACTACACTTATCAAAAAGGCAATATGTTATTGCATCTAGTAATGCACTCTTCCCAGATGCATTAGGAGCAAAGAGACCGTATACACCTTTCATATTAGAAAAATCAACTGAATTGTCTACTCCGTAACTAAACATATTACTAAATTCAAAACTTATAGGTTTCCAGGTTTGATTTCTAAATACATCTACCTGAGGTATAGCGCTGTTTAATTCTTTATTTATTTTTTTAATAGTCTTAATAGTATCGTCTTCTAACGCAAAGTTACGCTCTAAGTAATCAACTATTAATTTATTTTGATAATTAGGATCTCTAACATCACCTAAACCAGCATCTTTTGCATTCCTATCACCACTTCGTTGATCAGATAACCTATCTGTTCGTATAATAGCTACATCCTTTAATTTAGATGTCTTACGGATTTTAGTTAAGATTTTTTTAAGTTGAGATTCTTCTGTTTTACAAACTTTAATACGTAACCTTGGATATTTAGGCATTAATATTTCATCTAGTATCTTACCTTCCTCAATCTCCAATGTTACATAAGCATAATCATTTTCTATAATACGATACTCAGGTTTACGTTTTTTTACATCCCATAATATATACCCGTGATTAGTAGGGTGTTCACCCCAATTCTGACATACCAGAGAACCTGCGTACGCAATAGTTTTTGCTTTGTTAAGGTATTGTTGCTTATGTATATCACCGAGCAGGACCATGTCGTATCCATTGAATATATCAGAGGTTACTTCTCCTGGTAGCTTAAATCCAACATCAGTAGTTGCATTCTCTACTGAACCGTGATATAGAGCTAACTTTGTTTTTTCTGTTTTTATATTTTTAGATAGTATATAATCTTCTGGTTGATCAAATACAGACATTACATTAAATACACAATCAGCTATCTCATATGTACCGTTGTCTTTTAGGTAATAAAAATTATCCAGATTAAGTGAGTCAACTATAGGTGATAGTGCATCTAATCTACTCTTATTGTTTAGATTACAATCATGGTTACCTGCTATAAGAATAGTAGGTGCTATCTTACTTAGCTTAGTAAATAAGTCACTCATCATTTCGATAAGCTCTGGACTCATCTCTGTTTTAGCGTGTGCTATATCTCCTGCTAAGTATATTAAGGAATTCGCTGGTAAGTTATCTTTTAAATCTTTATATAGCTTCCTAAATACCTGCTTGTACTCTTTGTGACGCCTTAAATTTCGGATATGTACATCAGCTATATGTGCTATATGCTCTACCTTATCAAACCCTATATCTATTTTATTCAAATCATTTTCTCCTGTATCTTCATCTCCATTAACTGATATGCAGTTAATTGTGCACTATCCTGTATTAATGTTGTTATCTTAGAGAACCCTAAATCACTCGGATCCTCTTCTTCTAAATCAATTAATGTTACGGTTACTCCATTATTAATAAAGTACTCACAACTTTGAAGAGCTTTTGCTCTTGCATCTTTATCTAAGGCTATATTAATATGTGTAACGTTATTATGTACTACTGCTTTTTTAAGTTTCTCTAAAACTATCTTTCCAAATAACGGTATTGCATTACGCTTTACTGCTAATGCATCGAATACCCCTTCTACAATTGTTATTGGATACTTCCAATCTATATATAATCCAAAACCTATTATATCTTTAGATACTTTAGGATTCTTATGCTTAAATGTTGCATCACCGTAATACGATCTACCAGTAAAGAAGTTTAATATACCGTCTTCATCATAACTCGGAATTATTAACATCTTACTATATGGACCAGATTCGCAAAATCCTATATTATACCTCAATATATCTTCACGAGATATACCGCGTTTTTTTAAATAACTAAATGCATTCCAGAATTCTGGATTACTGCTCTCTACATGTAGGAATGATTTGAACTCAGCTGGTAGTGATAAGTCATCGTATGATTTTTTTGATGTTACTACGGGAGTGTAACCAGTATACTGAGTTAACTTTTCAAAGTGCATTTGCGAAGCTTTTAGCTTCTTGAATAAGTGATAAATGCTTCGTCCCTTCACTCCGCAAACCCAACATTGCCACATCTGTGTACGTAAATTAACTTGCAATTTCTTCTTTGAATGGTGACAGAATACACAATTAAATGCTATTTCATCATTTTGAAGAGCTCGACCCCTATTAAGTAAGGACTCAAGTAATGTTTGAAGTTTTTTAAGCATATAACAATATACGAAAACTTTTGTTAATAACAAACAGTATACTAAGTTTTCTCAGTATACCAGGATGTTGGAATTGATTTGTCAGCCCATTTGATATTATGTTTATTACAAAAGTCCGCGTATGTCGTTTTACTACCTTTTCTAATCTTTCCTTTAGAGTTTTGGAATACTAATCTAATATCTAGCTCTGGATGTTGCGTTTGTATGAGTAGATGCTTTTTACGATCCTCTAATACCCACCGACCTTTAGTCTCTACTAGTATACCATTTGGTAATGTGAAATCAATTGTATAAGTGTGAGTAGTTTCTGGTTTGATATAAGGGATTACTGTTACCTCATACTCGAATTTAACTCTAGCTTCAGTAAGTTCACCTGATACTTTGTGTTCGAATCCGCTCCGATAACCATGCTTGATAGCATTTGCTCTTGCTTTTGAAATTTTTCTCGCCATAACTTATTGTAAATAAATAGTAGTATTATCTGTCAAACTTAACAACAAACGTCATATCCACGTTTTTAAGCTTAGGTACAGGTTTTGCTAATTTCGCTATCGCTAACAATCTTCCGTAATCATCATATAACCCGATTGTTGTAATGTATGGGTTGAATTCCGGTTTAGTAGCAAAGTCAGCTAATTCTTGGACTGATAGTATATCGCCACACGTATTAGCTGTTGTTTTACGTAGAGTCGGATTAGTAGATAAATTAAAGTCAGAAGCTTTAGCTTTACATAAAATCTTCTGTTCGTAAAGTTCACGAGTGTTTTTAAATTTTAAATTAAATTTATTCGAGAATAAAGCTTGACCATTTGAATCAAATTTATTACCGCTGTTACCGATAGTTGCTGTCCCTTGATGTAATGAGCCAGAAAAATACTTTATTAAGTGATTGTTAGTTAGCGTTACAATACCGTGCTCATAGAATACATTACCAGCTTTATTAGATTGATAAGCAGTAGGTGAGTTTAAATTATTATCGTATAAAGAGAGTACATTTTGTGCAGTTGCAGGAGTATTATAAAATCTAATCTCATCTAGTGAACCACTAAATGGATTTTTTGGAGATATAAAGTTACTCTCTATACTAGATATTAAGTTAGAGCCCGTTACCCATGACTTACCATTATCACCTAGAAATATATCACTATTATTTGCTGTGCATTCTAAGTTGTCGAATGTCTGACTGTCTAATTTTCCATTTATCCATATTTCAAGTGATGTACCTGATTTGATTATTACTACATGGTTTTCAATTAAAGGTACGAGTGATGATTTTGATTCTAGAAATACTGCTCCTGTTACCCCTTTTCTGCGGATTACAATAGTATTAAGGGGTGCACCTTGAGGACAACCATTACCTGGTTCAAACACCTTAC
>Ga0307995_1002066_pt1 | contig 11951 bp, 9 predicted proteins | sample EllFjometagen262_FD_203132 | JGI IMG/M metagenome (GOLD analysis project Ga0307995, IMG submission 203132) | Marine microbial communities from Ellis Fjord, Antarctic Ocean - #262 | ecosystem: Environmental > Aquatic > Marine > Unclassified | place: Southern Ocean | collected 2014-11-02
TGATCATAATAGGATTAGTCAAAATTGTGAATTGAAGTATATAGATTATTTTGTTATTTTTATTTGATTTCAATATAATGATGACGTTTAATATTTCTATTTTTCTAGCTGTATGAATTCTTTATTTTTCTATTATGTCTAATTACGACTTCATAATTGTGGGGGCTGGCTCTGCTGGTTGTGTTCTTGCCAATAGGCTTAGCAAAAATCCCTCTAATAAAGTCCTGCTTCTTGAGGCAGGCGGTTCAGATCGTCGCTTCTTTATCCAAATGCCAATTGGTTATGGAGTGACTTACCACCAAAAAGCTGTTAATTGGATGTATATGACAGAACCAAGCCCAGATGCTGATAATAAGGCAAGTTATTGGCCAAGAGGTAAGGTATTAGGTGGGTCTAGTTCAATTAATGCAATGGTTTATGTGAGGGGTAATCATAAAGATTTTGACCAGTGGTCTGAGATGGGAAATCCTGGTTGGTCATTTAATGATGTTCTGCCCTACTTCAAGAAAATGGAATCTTGGCAAAATGGTGCTGACAGTTTTAGAGGTGGCGATGGCCCATTAAATGTCTCAGAAGTGTCTGACCAGTTGCACCCATTATGTAAGAATTTTTTATCTGCTGCTCAGGAAATTGGCATTCATCTTAATAAAGATATGAATGGTATAAATCAGGAGGGAGTTGGTAACTTTCAAATTACAACTCATAGGGGTCAGCGTATGTCCACCTCCAGAGCATACTTATGGCCGATAAAGAGTCGTACTAATCTTACTGTTATCAAAAAGGCTTTGGCTACAAGAGTATTAATTAAAGATAAAAAGGCCTACGGCGTTGAGTATATTAAGTCAGGTAAGATTCATCAAGTGATGGCTTCATGTGAAGTTATATTAAGCGCAGGATCAATAAATTCTCCTCAGCTTCTTCAGCTTTCAGGAGTGGGTCCAAAAGATGTTTTAGATAAAGCTGGAGTTACTTTAGTTCATGAAAGTCCAGCTGTTGGAGAAAATCTTCAAGACCACCTAGGGGTTAGTTACTTTTATAAAAGCAAAGTGCCAACCCTAAATGATCAGTTAAGGCCATTTTTAGGAAAAATATATCAAGGTCTAAGATATATTATTACAAGAAGAGGGCCGCTGAGTTTAAGTGTTAATCAATCTGGAGGATTCATTAGGACACGTGATGGTCTTGAGAAGCCAAATATTCAACTTTATTTTTCACCCGTAAGTTATTCTCTAGAGTCTCCTGAAAAAAGGGCAATGATGAGTCCAGATCCATTTTCAGCAATGTTATTTGGAATTTCAAATTGTAGCCCTCGTTCAAGAGGAAGGGTCCATATTAAAACTAACAACCCATCAAAACCTCCCATTATTGAGCCCAACTACCTTTCTAATAAAGAAGATATCAGAGATTTATTAGAGGGTGTTAAGGTCCTTAGGAAATTGGCTAAAACTGATAGTTTTAGAGAGGTTATTGGAGAAGAATTTCGTCCTGGGCCAGAATGCCAGACTGATGAGCAAATGATTCAGCATATTAAAGATACAGTTTGGACTGTCTTTCATCCTTGCGGTACTTGCCGAATGGGACCTGATCCACTGAAAAATGTTGTTGACAGTAATCTAAGAGTTCATGGCGTTAGCAATCTTAGAGTAGCAGATGCCTCAATATTTCCTCAACTAGTTTGTGGTAATATCAACGCCGCAACAATTATGGTTGGTGAAAAGGCTTCAGATTTAATTTTAGAAGACATAAAGAGTAAAGAGTTAGAACCTAAACTACAGTAATTAATTATGAAAATTATCAGTATAGAAACTTTTACAAATGAGTATATTGGCCTTGTTCGTGTTCGAACGGATGAAGGTGATGAGGGTTGGGGGCAAACATCAACTTATAATGCAGATATAAGCGCCCAAGTTCTTCATCGGCAAGTAGCTCCTCATGTTCTAGGTTTTAGTGGAGAAGATATTGACTTAATCAATAGAGAGGTTTTAGAAAGGGAGCATAAGTTTCCTGGAACTTATCTTTATAGAGCTTTAAGCGGTCTCGATACTGCACTTTGGGATATTAAAGCTAAGCGAGCTAATAAGAGCGTTTGCCAATTATTAGGGGGTGATACAGAATCTTTACCAGTTTATGCTTCAAGTATGCAAAGAGAGATTAGTCCAGAAGCTGAGGCAGAAAGACTTCTTGCTCTTAAAGAAGAAAATGGTTATTTTGCATTTAAATTTAGAATTGGCAAAGAGTGTGGCCATGATTCTGATCAATGGCCAGGACGAACCGAAGCAATTATAAAAGAGGTGCGAAAAGCACTAGGAGACGATGTTTCTTTGCTTGTTGATGCAAACAGCGCTTTTAGTCCTAAAAAGGCAATTGAAGTTGGACACATGCTCCAAGATTATGGCGTAAGTCATTTCGAAGAGCCATGCCCATATTGGAAGCCAGAGTGGACACGTGAGGTTAAAAATGCACTAGATATTGATATTAGTGGCGGTGAGCAAGACAATGATATGCGAGTCTGGAGCCATATGATTGATACTAAGGTTGTGGATATTATTCAGCCAGATATTTGTTATATGGGAGGGGTTACTAGAACATTAGAGGTTGCAAAGATGGCAGAGCGAGCCAACCTGCCCGTAACCTTGCATTCAGCAAACCTTTCTTTAGTGACGCTTTTTTCAGCTCATGTTATGGGCTCTATTAATAATCCAGGAAAATATTTGGAGTTTTCAATAGAAGGTCTTGATTACTACCCTTGGCAAGATAATCTTTTTTACCCAAATTATAAAATTATTGATGGGTGTCTTGAGATGAATCATAAGCCTGGTTGGGGGGTTGAAATAAATCCAGAATGGCTATCTTTGTCAGATTACAAAGTAAGCTATACAGGGTCTCGTTTTTAGTGCAATTTTCTTTAAACAATTTTGCAGAGTAAGGCACCTTTTTTTTGAGTAAGAAAATCCTGTATAATTTCTTTTTTTTTAACATGTTACGGATTTATAACTAGATGAAGACCTCACTCACTAAACTTGAGGGATTAAAGAGATCCCTTACGGTTGAATTGCCTGTAGATACTTTCAATCAAAAAACAGAAAAAATTATCAAGAGCCTTGCCTCAAAAGTTCGCATAGATGGCTTTAGAAAAGGAAAAATTCCAGCTGCAATTTTGCGCCAACGTGTTGGTGGTAGTGCTAAATCTGATGCTGCTAATGAAATTGTAACTGAAACTTTGGCAGATGCACTTACTGATGCGGATGTTTCTCCAGCTGCGCAGCCATCATTAGTGAATGTAGATACTGAAAACTCAGACAGCTTTATTTATACAATTGAGTTTGAAGTATTTCCCGAGATTAAAGTGGGCTCTTTAAAAAGTTTAGCTATGGATCAAATTAATTCAAAAGTTACAGACGAAGATGAAGAGCGAGCTCTTCAAGATTTACAAGACAGGTCAACTGAATATAAGACTGTTAAGAGAAAGTCTAAAGAAGGTGATCGTTTAATAATTGACTTTGAAGGCTTACTAGACGGTGAATCCTTCGAAGGTGGAGCTGCTGAAGGATTTGAAATTATTTTAGGAAGAGGCACTATGATTGAAGGGTTTGAAAAAGGCCTTATAGATATTGCACCTAAAAAAACAGTTGAAGTAGCTGCAACATTTCCAGAAGATTATCATGTAGAAAATTTGGCAGGAAGAGAGGCTATCTTTAAAGTTACTATCAATGAAGTCGGTTCTCCAACAGAAGTAAAAAGAGATGATGAATTTGCCAAAAAATTTGGAGAAAAAGATTTCGAAACTATGAAATCAAGAATGTCTAAGCAGATGCAAGTTGAATTAGAATCTCGACTGGTTCAGCAAAATAAAGATACTGCATTTACAGCTCTTTTAGATGCAAATGATTTTGAAGTACCTGAGGGCAGTATTTCTGCTGAATCACTCAAGTTGCAGCAAGATATGGAGTCTAGAATGGAGCAGCAAGGTATGCCTTCTAAAGGTAAATTGCCTGCAGAAATGTTTCAAGAAGAAGCTGCAAGAAGAGTTAAACTTGGTTTATTAATCAATAAAATTGCAACAGATGGTGAAATAAAAGCTGAAAAAGATCAGGTTGATGCTAAACTTAATGAGATGTCACTCCAATATGGTGAGAGCGCACAGCAAATGATTGATTGGTACAATACTGATCCTTCAAGGCTAGCTAATATTGAATCAATCGTTGTTGAAGATATGGTAGCCAAGCATGTGGCAGAACAGGCTAAAGTAACGATGACAGATAAGACTTTTTTAGAAATAATGAGCCCGCAGAATTAATATGACAATTCAAAACTTAAATCAAATCCCAATGGTAATTGAGAGCTCTGGAAGGGGTGAGAGAGCCTATGATATTTATTCTAGACTTCTAAAAGAGCGAGTTGTTTTTATGGTTGGTCCAGTTGAAGATTACACTGCAAATGTTGTAGTAGCCCAGTTACTTTTTTTAGAATCTGAGAATCCAGATAAAGATATTCATTTGTATATAAATTCTCCAGGGGGCTCAGTAACTGCAGGCCTTGCTATTTATGACACAATGCAATTTATTAAGCCAGATATTTCTACTCTTTGTATAGGACAAGCTGCAAGTATGGGCGCACTTCTTCTTACAGCAGGAGCTAAGGGAAAAAGGTTTGCACTACCTCATGCGCGGATGATGATTCATCAGCCTCTAGGTGGATTTTCAGGTCAAGCAAGTGATATAGATATTCATGCTCAAGAAATTCTTAAAGTTAGAGATAACCTAAATACAATACTTAAGGACCATACTGGTCAGAGTATGAAAAATATTCAAAAAGATACTGACAGAGATAATTTTATGTCAGCGAGCGAGTCTGCAAAATATGGGCTCATTGATAAAGTAATTAATAAGCGATAAATTTAAATTTGTCTATGGACCAAAATACTGAAGATCTTAGCTGTTCATTTTGCTCAAAACACAAGGATGAAGTAGTCCGCCTAATTGCAGGTCCAGGAGTTTATATTTGTGATGAATGTATTGATTCTTGCTATAGCCTGATTCAAGAACAAACTGTCAAAGATAAAAAAGATCGGCATCAAGATTGGAATAATACTCCAAAAGAATTGTATGCCTCTTTAGATGAATATGTTATTGGTCAGTCACATGCAAAGAAAGTTCTTTCAGTGGCAGTTTATAATCACTACAAGCGACTAAAAACAAATTACATATCAAATGATGTAGAGCTCGATAAATCAAATATTTTACTTATAGGACCTACTGGGAGTGGAAAGACTCTTCTTGCGCAATCTTTGGCGCGCTTTTTAGACGTACCCTTTGCTGTTGCTGATGCAACAACTTTAACTGAGGCTGGCTATGTTGGTGATGATGTAGAAAACGTAATTAAAAGTCTACTCTCAAAATGCGATTTTGATCCAGAAAGAGCAGAACAAGGCATTATTTTTATAGATGAAATTGATAAGATCTCACGCCGGTCTGACTCCCCCTCAATAACAAGAGATGTTTCTGGAGAAGGAGTTCAGCAAGCTATGCTTAAATTGATTGAAGGAACTATTGCATCTGTTCCTCCTCAGGGTGGAAGAAAACATCCTAACCAGGAAACTATTGATGTTGACACTTCAAAAATATTATTTATTTGTGGTGGTGCATTTGATGGACTTGGAAAGGTTATTGATAGGCGCATTGAAAAAGCTACAGGTATCGGTTTTTCTGCTAACGTTAAGGAAGCAAGTGGCAAAAAAACATTAACTGAACTTTATAAATTTTTAGAGCCAGATGATTTAATTAAATTTGGGTTAATTCCTGAATTAGTAGGTCGATTAGCTGTCCATACTTCTTTAGATGAGCTTGATGAAGAAGCATTAGTTCAAATTCTTACTAAACCTAAAAATTCTGTAGTCAAGCAGTTTCAGCAATTTTTTGCAATTGAAGGCGTGAAGCTTACTATAAGAAAAAATGCCCTTTTAGCGATTGCAAAACTTGCCCTTAAAAGGAAAACTGGTGCGAGGGGCTTGAGGGCTATTTTGGAAGATTTGTTACTAGAGACGATGTACGAAATACCTTCAACTCCAAGCGTTAAAGAAGTTGTTATAGATAAAGAGGTTGTGGAAAGAAAAAAACAACCTATGATTGTTCATATTTCTGACAATAAACAAAGTAATATTCGTAAAGCAAGTTGATTAATTTCACTTTTAATATACTGACCTTTTAAGAATGTCTATGGAGCTTTTTGATCGCCAAAAGGATGCTGTAGGTCAAGGTGAAAGAACTATATTGGTTCATATTGAGCTAACTTCAAATAAGCAGGCATCAAGCAGTATCGGTGAATTTCAACAGTTAGCATTGTCTTCTGGCTTGAGTATTATTGATACAATTACAGTTAAAAGAAGTATTACTAAAGCCCAGTTTTTTATTGGTACGGGTAAAGTGGATGAGCTCGCTACAATTGTGTGTGATAATGAAATTGATTTAGTTATTTTTTCGCTGCAGTTATCCCCCTCTCAAGAACGTAATTTAGAGAAAGCTTTGAAGTGTCAGGTTATGGATCGAACTGGCTTAATATTAGATATTTTTGCATTAAGAGCAAGCTCCTTTGAGGGAAAATTGCAAGTAGAACTGGCCCAGTTAAAGCATCTATCCACTAGACTTGTAAGAGGTTGGACTCACCTTGAAAGGCAAAAAGGTGGTATTGGACTTCGTGGTCCAGGTGAGACGCAACTTGAAACAGATAAGCGATTAATTTCGGTACGTATAAAAAATATTAATAAGCGACTTGATAAGGTTCATAAGCAACATGATTTGGGACGTAAATCGCGAATTAAGAATCAACTTCCTATGATTTCCCTTGCAGGATATACAAATGCAGGAAAATCTACTCTATTTAATCTCCTGACTAAGGCCAAAGTTTATGCAGATGATAAGTTATTTGCGACACTAGACTCAACTATTCGACGTGTTATCTTGCCGGCTTCAGGGGAGGCAGTGATAGCTGACACGGTTGGCTTTATTCAAGATTTGCCTCATGAGCTGGTTGAAGCTTTTAAGTCGACTCTTGAGGAAACTCGACAAGCTAATGTCTTACTTCATGTAGTTGATGCTGCTGATCCTAATAATAGAGATAAAATTGAGCAGGTAGAGGATATTATTGAGCAAATTGAGGCCCAGGATATTCCAAAAATTATTGTAATGAACAAGATTGATGGAATTGCTGATTTTAAGCCTCGCTTAGATAAAGATCACGATGGGAATATTTATAGAGTTTGGATTTCAGCTCATACGGGTGAAGGAATCGACCTACTTTATCAGGCTCTCTCTCAGAGTTTAAGCGGAATGATGACTTTTGCAGGCATTAAGTTAGATGTTCAATCTGCTTATATTAGAAGTGAAATTCATAAAGTTGGATTTATTCAAAAAGAAATAATGAATGAATTTGGGCAATGGCTACTTGAAATTAATGTCACTCGACACTATCTAGAAAGATTACTAGACAAGCAAGGCGTTTCATTATTATGGGAACAGAAATCACCACAGAGCCAAACGGCTTAGACAAGCAATCAATTCCACTACTTCCTCTTAGAGATGTAGTAGTTTTTCCCCACACGGTAATTCCTTTATTTATAGGAAGAAAGTCTTCAGTTAATGCAGTCACTCAGGCTATGGAAGCTGATAAGAATATTTTTCTGGTTACCCAGAAAGATGAGACTATTGAAGAGCCGAACAATGAAGAACTTCATAAAGTAGGAACCCTAGCAACAATTCTACAATTACTTAAACTTCCAGATGGAACTATTAAAGTTTTAGTTGAGGGAGTTAAAAGAGCAAAAATTGAAGAATTTGTTGATTTAGGAGAGCATACAGAAGTTATCTTAAGTGACTGTACTCTAACTCATGATGATGATACTGAGATCAAGGCTATGATGCGTTTAGCCCTTGAAAGCTTTGAAAAATATATAAAGCTTAGTAAAAAAATCCCTGAAGAGGTATATAAAGTACTTAAAGAAATTACAGATATTGAACGTTTTAGTGACGTCATTATTGCAAATCTTAATCTTAAAATTGAAGAAAAACAGAGTTTGCTAGAAAGTAGCGAGGCAAGAGAAAGGCTTGAGAAAATTCTATCCATTCTCGAAGGTGAGCTAGATGTTCTGGGCGCAGAGCAAAAAATTCAAAGTCGAGTGCGCAAACAGATGGAGTCTAATCAACGAGATTACTATTTGAATGAGCAAATGAAATCTATTCAAAAAGAGCTTGGAACGGTTGATGATGAGAATGAGATTGAAGATTTACAAAATAGTATAAATAAGGCAAAAATGCCAAAAGAAGCTAAGAAGAAGGCTCAAGGAGAGCTTAATAAGCTTCAAAGAATGTCTTCTCAATCATCAGATGCTTCAATTATTAGGACTTATATAGAAAATTTATGCTCAGTTCCCTGGAGTAAAAAAACGAAAACAAACCAAGATTTGGTAAAAGCTCAAAAAATTCTTGATGAAGATCACTATGGTTTGGATAAAGTTAAAGAAAGGATTATGGAACACTTAGCAGTTCAAAGCCGAGTCACCCACAATAAAGCAAATATTTTATGTTTGGTTGGACCCCCAGGAGTTGGAAAAACTTCGCTTGGAGAGTCTATTGCAAAATCAGTCAATCGTAAGTATGTTCGTATGGCCCTTGGTGGGGTAAGAGACGAAGCTGAAATTCGAGGCCATAGAAGAACTTATATTGGAGCAATGCCTGGTTCAATTGTCCAAAAAATGCAAAAAGTTAATGTAAAAAACCCATTATTTCTATTAGATGAGATTGATAAGATGGCTTCTGATTTTAGAGGTGATCCTGGCTCTGCAATGCTAGAGGTATTAGATCCAGAGCAAAATCATACTTTTAATGACCATTACTTAGAAGTGGATTATGATCTTTCTCAGGTAATGTTTGTTGCCACTGCAAACTCTTTAAATCTTCCTGAGGCTTTAATAGATCGTATGGAAATTATTCACTTGTCTGGATATACTGAAGATGAGAAGCTTGAAATTGCTAAGCGCCATCTAATTTCTAAACAAATGAAAAATAATGGTGTTAAAAACTCTGAAATTATTTTTAAAGACTCCGCAATAATGGATATTATTCGTTACTACACCAGAGAGGCAGGAGTGCGAAGTCTTGATCGTGAAATTGGAAGTATTTGTAGAAAGGTTATTAAAGATATTACTCTAAAAAAACGAAAAGCTAGAGCAATAATTAATTCAAAAAGTCTACCAAAATTTTTGGGTATGAAAAAATATCGTTTTGGTCTTGCTGAAGAGCATAATCAGATTGGTGAGGTGACTGGTTTAGCATGGACATCTGTTGGTGGAGACCTTCTTACAATTGAAGCTTCTTCATATAAAGGTAAAGGAAAGCTTAACTACACTGGCCAACTTGGTGATGTTATGAAGGAGTCTATTCAGGCAGCAATGTCTGTAACCAGGTTACGTGCTGAATCTCTTGGTTTAGCGGATGACTTTCACGAAAAACTTGATATTCATATTCATGTACCCGATGGATCAACACCTAAGGACGGTCCAAGTGCGGGAGCTGCAATGTGCACCGCTCTTGTTTCAGTTTTAACAGGACGAAAAGTTAAAGCTGCTGTAGCAATGACTGGAGAAATAACGCTAAGAGGCGAAATAACTCCAATTGGAGGTTTAAAAGAAAAATTACTTGCTGCGATGAGGGGCGGGATTAAAACTGTTATTATTCCTGAAGATAATGAGCGTGAACTTTCTGAAGTGCCTGAAAAAATTAAAAGTAAACTTGAGATTGTTAAAGTAAAGTGGATAGATCAGGTTTTAGATATTGCTCTTGAGGACAAATAAAGGCAGTTTTTTCTTTATAGTTTTTTTGTGAGTTTGGCGTAATAAAAGCCATCATATATTTTCTTAGGTAGTTGTTGTTTACCAATGGAGCCATTCCCCCATGAAAGGGATATTTTTTCATTGGTCGCATCTTTAAACTTTTCAAGAAAGCTGATAATTTGTCTCTCATTTTCATCTGGAAGAATTGAGCAAGTAGCGTAGATAAGATCGCCACCTGGCTTCAAGAGATGCCATAAATTATCAAGAATTAAAGCTTGAATTTTAGTAATCTGACTGACATCTTTTGGCTTTCTTAATAGTTTAATATCTGGGTGTCTTCGAATGACTCCTGTTCCTGTACAAGGAGCATCAATTAAGATTTTATCAAACAGTTTTTGATCCCACCAGTCTTGACTTGTTGCATCTCCAACAACAATTTGAATATTTTTGGTTTTAAGGCGATTGATATTTTCTTTAACCCTTAGTAATCTTGTTTCATCATTATCTAGAGCAACTATATTTGCATCAGGACATAGTTCAGCTATGTGCGTTGTTTTGCCTCCAGGAGCGCAACATGCGTCAAGAATTAACTCCCCTTTTTTTGGTGAAACTAGAAGAGCTGCAAGCTGTGCAGATACGTCTTGTATGTAGCAAGACCCTTTTTCAAAATCTGGCAGGCTGCTGACTTTTACAGCATCATCTAGAATGAGCGCTTGAGGGGCAATGTTTGATTTCTCGGAAAATATGTTTTGTGTTTTTAATTTCTTTTGAAAAGCATTTACATCAATTGATGGATGAACACGAATCGACATTGGGGCTTTTTTGTTATTCTCACAAAATATTTCTTGGTGGTCTAATGGGTAATCTTTTTTTATTTTTTTTACAAGCCAGCTTGGATGAGAATGATGAGCTATCTTTAAGATTGAGTCTTTATCCCGATCAATTCCTCTAAGTATTGCATTAACAAAGCCTTTAGCCCAGGTTTTTCCAATTTTTTCTGCAACCTCAACAGTTTCATTGATAGCAGCATGACTTGAAATGTCAGTGTATAAAAGCTGATATGCCCCAAGCACTAATAAACTATGGATATCCAGGTTTTTTCTCTCTAATGGCCTTTTTATTCGAGGCGTAATTATGTCATTAAGGTGATGATAGAATCGGATTGAGCCATATACCAAGGATTTTGCAAAGGGAGATTCAGTGCTTTCTGCTGGAAATAAGGCATCTGATAAAGCTTGCTTCTCCAACGCAACCAAGCAGATGGCTTTATGAGCAATAACTCTAGAGTTTTCTTTATTGAGCAATTGCTTGTAAGATGCTATTTAAAAGTTCATTAGGCTCTTGGTAGCCAGGAACATTTGACCCATTTTCAAGGAAGATTGAAGGCGTTCCATTAACTCCTAATTGCTTAGAGATTGCAAGTTGCTCTTCAACAGGGTTTATGCAATCAGAGCTGTTAGGCAAATAACGATTAGTTTTGTAGTTATGCATTGCAATAGCTGTGTCTTCTGCACACCATATTTTTTCCATAGCGCTTTGTGCATTAGGATGAAGCTGTTCAATTGGAGCAGCTAAGTATTTAACTGTAATACCTAGAGCATTCATACCCTTCATATTTGAGTGAAGCTTTGCACAATAAGGACAGTCTACATCGGTGAAAACATGGACAATGTGTTGCTCGTTTTCAGCTTTGAATACTATTTTATTATTTTCATCAATACTATTTAATATGTTTATTCTTTCTGAGTTTATTCTTTTTGTAGAAAGATTGGTCATTAATTCTATGTCAGTTATTGCACCTTGAATAACGTAACGCCCATCAAGTGAGATGTACAAAACATCAATCTGTGGATTGATAAGCACTACCTCATAAAAACCATCCAATTCTGAGTTCTTTATATTTTCAGTTGTAATAGTTGGAAAGAATGGTTTTAATTGATTAAAAACCGTATCAACATTTGCAATCACGGAGTTAGTTATTATGATTAAAGAAAATAGAATAAGCTTTTTCATATTAAAAGTTCAAGATTAAAGAAGTAAATTTTACAGTTTTTTGGTAGAATACCGAGATTATAATTTTTGGAATAAATCATGGAATTTTTTGTAACTCATCAAGCGGCAGATCATT